>VTLG01007426.1_pt1 | contig 60834 bp, 89 predicted proteins | sample 4694571 | NCBI WGS metagenome assembly VTLG01 (sample SAMN12604809, study PRJNA352737) | marine metagenome | biome: ENVO:00000447; feature: ENVO:00000209|ENVO:00000569|ENVO:01000036; material: ENVO:00002151; isolation source: viral sequences binned using virsorter ...
ATGTAGTTCTTCTGTTAAATATTTAATTTTTACATAAGCATTACGTAATTGTTCTTGTAAATCTCTAACATTTTTACGTAATAGATCTTCCATTTGTTGATTCATTGCATCCTCATTATAGTTACTTGACTATTATAATAATCAAATCCCATTGGTGCTATTTTATTTATAAAATCTTTAGCATGTTCTTTAGATTTAAATCTCATAATAGTATTATCTTCTTCTACTAAAAATTCAGGCATAGTATTTTCACATGAAGTATGTGCTATAACAAAAACATTATTATTTAAATTCATATTAACCTCCATAAAAACGATTCATTATAGCACATTATAAACTTCATTGCAATAAAGTTATGCTCTACCTCCAGTATAAGTTATGTTCTTATCTGAAGAATGTTTAAATACAACACCTTTAGATAGCTGATGTCTCTTTAGAGATGGTGCTACTAAAGATTGATTGTAAGTATGTACTCTTTGTATACCTGCAACTACTTTCTTTACAACATATCTAAATGTATCAGCAACTTTATAAATACTACCATCTAATTTAATCCACTCTCTATATTGATCATTATCTTTTAGATGAGAACGAAAAGTATTAATAACTTTTCTTTCTAAACCAAAGACATCACCAGATAAATCCATAGATTCAATAAGCTCACAACCATTAGCAACATATGTACCAAAGTCTTTGTAAACTCTTCTTATTGGATCATTAGAAATACCCATCTTGTACCAATTATCATCTATTCTTTTAGCAATATAAATAGATTTATTATGTTGTCTTAGAGAAGGTTTAACTTTATAATCTCTAACACTAATAATTCTTGGTGTTTGTAATTTAGCTTTTAATCTTGTTATGTTCATTTTATAACTCCTTGTTATGATTAATAAATTTAAAAAGAAACGTAATAGTCTCTCTCGAAGAATGAGAGAGACTATGAAGTTTCATAGTATATATAAAAGAAAAAGCTTATTAGTAATATGATTGGAAATATATGATTCAACCATAAGTTCTTAGGCTTTGACGTACTAGTATCAAAGTACTTACCAGTACGTTTAGCTCTACGTAATCTCTCTTCGTCTTTGTTCATTCTTATGTTTCTCCTTTCTTGTATATTTTTTCTTATTGCGTACTAGTCTACTGCGAAATAGTGGAAGGCGTAATAGTTTTGCAATAGGGTTTATCTTTCTTAACATTCTTCTTCTCCTTTCTTTCTCTATAAGGTATATCAGGTATAACGATTACTTCTGAATCTGTTTCTATCCATACTTTAGCACCACAAGATAAAGGTTTGTCAGGACTATACACCACCTTACACTCTCCAAGTATCTGCACCTGATGACCATAAGTATTACTCTTGTATGTCTTTACAGTAATCACAGGTTCTCTCTTATTGTTCTTATGATTAGAACGAATCTTGTGTTGGTTTATGTGTATATATTTTTTCATTTGTTTTCCTCTATTTTTACATCATCATACCCTTCTTCAAGCATAGCTTCAGCATATGTTCTTGCTGACCAATAGGTACTGAAGTAATCATCTACTCCCCCTACCCATACTATCCATTTATATTTTTTCATTGTATTTCCTGGTACCAATAATTATATAATTTATTTATATCTTTATCACTAGCTTTATATATCCACTTATAATTATTATTATGTTGTTTCTCTAATTTAATTATACTTTTTATTTTATCTGTTCTATTCTTCATTTCTTAATGCATCCCTTGCTATTGCTGTTACTGAATCATTCTCTACATCTTCATGTCCACCAACTACATCAATACGTTCTTCAGATAGTATATCATCTTTTCCTATATATGTAGTTTCAGTAGTCATATGATCTAATGTAAACTTTTTAGATTGTCCTACAAATAAACATTCTTCTCGTACATATTCTTCTATCTCATCAATAGATAACTTATCAGTAGAAGTTATAATGTATCTATCTACATTTTTATTTGTCTTTATTATTTCATATTCGTATTTCATTCAAACTTACTCCCATCTGTTGTGTATTTAAAAGTCATCATATAAATTTCTTCTACTATCTGTACAAATTCTTCTTGAGATATTTCATTTATATCTATTTCTTGAACAATATTAGCAAACTTTTCTACTTGTTCTTTTGTAAATTTTATATTCATTTTTTATCCTCCGTATTAGTATTCCGTACTAGTATATACTCAACTTTATTAGTCTTTAACATATCAAAAAGGCGAAACAGTATATCTCTTTTTCTAGGTTTTCTTTTAAAGTTAAGCGTAATAGTAACTTGCCATTTCATTTTTCTTTCCATTCTTTTATAATTTCTTTTGCTTGTTTAGATAAGCGTAATAGTTCTTCCGTATCAGTATCTTGCATAAGTACATTATATTCTGGATGATTCATAGTATTTATAATATTAATTATTTCTTCCATAATATATAGAAGTTGTTTCTTAACGCTTAGTCTAGCAGTAAGTTTATTTTTCATTCTTATCTTCTCCTATATCTGATAAAGCACCTGCTTCAAATTCAAAGGTAGGTTCTTCTATCCATGCATCTCCTTTAACTAAAACACCTGGTCCATTACCTTCCCAATCTTTTTGTACATATACTTCCATTACCTCATCACTGTCTGGATGTTCTAGTATAAGTACAGGATATGTTTCAGGACCAGTTCCAATTCCTGGTATATCTTCTACTCTTAATTCTGTTTTTCTTATCTTCCAACCTTCAAAGTTTTTATAATACTTTTCTTCAGTTAGGTCTGCTTTACTTTTAGTTTTAATATCTATTACATTATCGTCAGTCATTGTAGTTCCTTTCTATCTAATTACATATTCTGTTTGTGATATAGATTCCCATGTTTCACAGTCATCTCTTTGTTTCATATGTTCAATGTGAATCTTTTCCCATCTTTTATTATCTGTTGTATGTCCATATATTCTAAATATATGTAAATAGCTTTGATCATTAATAGGTATTTCAATCTTATCTACATCACCTCTATTTTCATACTTACTAGTACAAGGTACTAAATTAATTTTTGCCATGTTATCCTCCTGTTAAGTTAATTATAAAGTCAAGCAGTAAACTTCGGTGTATGTCACGTAAACATTTACTGCTTAACTATGTTGTGGCTAGAAGTCGGTCTGCGTATTGTTTACTTCTAATTAAGTGTATTTGCCTAGGGCTACCTAACACACCACACTATACAAGTGCTATGGTACTAGGAATTTTGTGCACGCCATAGCATCATGTATATCTTTTATAATGGGATACTATCCAATCCCATATACTTCTGGGCTTCATTATAAAACTTTTTATGATGGCTTTGTTTATATCCAGATCAAAGGAACAGGAATCGATTTAAGCATTTTTCCTGTACATGTTTCATACCTGCACCATCATTCGTATTAGTAATTATATTATATTATTAAATTAATGTAAAGAACTAAAGAGTTCTTTCCTAGGGAGGTAAGAAAGAACTCGATAGTTCGTCTGGGAGGACTTATGCTGCATTAGCAAAGTCTATTGCCTTGCTTAATGCTTCCTGTTTGGCATTGCTAGCTGTACCATACCAAGAACTCTGCATGCGTGCTGCATTATTACTACCAAACTTATGATCATATGCATAAGTTACAGTATTAAATGCATCCCACCATGTTCCTTTAGCTAGTTCAGATCCAGGAGTACCTTCATGATAAAATCTCCTAACCTGTCTTGCTCTTGTGCTTCTAGTATCTCCTCTTTCTTCTTGATACTTTGTTAGAGGAAATAATTCACGAAGATAATTATCTACTGCTTCATTTGTAGCTGGAGTTCGTGCTAAATATTTAGCTTTATCTCCATAGACTACCATTGCTTGTCTAGATAATCCTAATGCATCCTTAACAGCATGTGCATCAAACTGTTTTGTATGGTCTACACTAATGCTATTATTATTGTTGCCCCCAAGAGCCAGCTGTAAAGTATTATTACAAACCACCCTGATCGGTGTGAACCTAACATTAACAGAATGACCAAACTGATGGGGATTAGTAAATAGTAAATAACCTTCGACAATATCATTTCGTAGCACCTCAAATGTTTCATTAATTTTAGCAAGAACCCACACTAACTTGCCATCTTTTAACGAACCAGCTGTATGCATTTCCATATTACCTTCTTCTACCCAGTCATAGAAGAAATCAAAAGCAGCCTGATTTTGTACAGGATGCCATGTTCTACTTACTACATCTAGTTGTTTATTATCTTCTTCTCTTATTAGTAACATCTTATCTTCTACTAATACACCTTTATTTTCATTAGGCATAAAGTACATTGGTTGTTTTTTGACAGACCAGTTCAGTTGAGCTGCTTCCATCATTTCGTATGCACTCATATCATTAGATACAGGTACACCTAGCCCATGCCAGGGTAGTTCCCCAGCATAAGCCATAGTTTCTACTTGGTGTGACATAATGTCCTCCTTTATTTTAGTTTATTAAAAGCTGCAACAGATGTATCTATAGTATGTTGCAACAACTCTTTATCAAACTGTCGTATCATATTGTTTATTTCTTCAATAGGTACGCTAGTCCAATGCCTGCCAAGCATGTTTGATAGTTCTACTCTATCATCATATGTACACGCTTGGGTTATTTCATCATGACTTTTCCAGTCAAATTTACCTTCCCAGTGCATCAATCTTCTCCTTTACTTCATTAAGTTCACTAAATACATAACCAATCCTATCGTCTAGACTATTAAGTTTACTGTCTAACTCATTGATTTTAGTATCTAATTCAGATATATCATCTCGTATAAAATCTAATGTATCAGTAAAATTTTCTATTGCTTGATGTTGTTTGTTTAGAGTATCTCGTAGTATTTCCATATTGTGTACTAGATTCTCTAACGCTTTTTCTAAAGTCTGCATAAGTTACCTCATATTTTTTAGTTAAACATTTACCACACCAGACAACACCAAACTCTATGATGTCACCTGGTGCACTACATTTATGACAACCAGCTCTAGCCACGCTTAACTCTATCTAGTGCTTTTTCTAAACTGCTAGGTCTAACATATTCTTTATAGACTATATGTTTTTCTAGTATCTCAATAGCCCAAGACCATTCTATATTTTCTTGTCTATCTTTGATTACTTGTTTAAGTTTGTCTCCAGTTAAATCCATTAATCCACACATTTTATCCTCCTTAAATTATCAATGAATGCAGGGTATTCTTTGTACATATCTTCATTATAAACTTCTTGCCACATTTTTATTATTTCTTCAAGTGTATACATATTATCCTCCTTAATACCAACAACTATATATTACTTGTTTACCATCTTCAATAGCTTGTAATGCTTCTTTACAGAATTTAATATCAGCTTTTTGAGATTCTTTAGCTGCATCATCTTGAAACTGATGTCCATAAAAGAAGCCACCTTTAGATTTTGGTAATGTATTTGTTTCAACACATTTCAATAATCTTTCTAGTATTTCTTTAGTAAGTACAAGATCTTTACAATTAAACTCTTCATTGTTACCTTGTTCTTGATACCAAATGTTCTCCATAAACTCCTGTAATTTAGAATGTTTTCTCCAGTAGAATTCTTTAGTATTCTCTCTTATGTATGCATATTGGTCTAATCCCATGTTATCCTCCTATGTTAATGGTGTTATATAATCTGCCCATAAATCATGCCAAGCTTCAGCTGCTTGTTCTTCAAGCTCTGTCATAGAAATATGTTCAGGTCTTTGAATGCTACCATCTTTTTCTGCAGCATTATATCTTCCCCAGAATTCTTGTATGCATTCTGATTCTTTCATCATGTCTATACAATCACCCCAGAAATTGCTTTCTTCTTCCATCATCTGCTGTTTAACTTTACCCATAATATCCTCCTAATGTACTGTATCATTTGGTTGTTTAACTTCTTTATAATCTTCAAACTCTTCACCACATTTAACGCTATGTGGTGTAGTAGTAGCATACCACATCCATAGTAGCTTCTTTATTTCTTCATCAGTCTTACCTTTAAATAGTGTATCCTTAAGTATACCAAATGCTAGTGACATTAAAGCTCCTGTATAAGCTACTAGTGTTAGTCTAGATTTAGCAGCTACATTTAGTATCTTCTGTTCTTCTTTAACTAGGTCTTCTATTAGTATATCTTTGTCTATCATATTATCCTCCTTATATGTACTCGTACACCTGGACCATACCAGTTGTATCTATCTTTTAACAAAGCTCTTCTATTTAGTGCCTGTTGTAAAGTGTAGACACGACCACTATCTAGTTCTACAGTCTGTCCTATATCAGGATGTAAGTCTTCATAGATTAGTTTAAACATCATTTCTTCTTTCTTCATATTCACCTCCTTGAATAGCTATCTTGTTTAATATAATTGCTAACTGTTTATAGTTAATGTAATTACCTATCACATCTATTTTATCTTCATCTACTATAGCAATCTCAATAGTTCCTTGTTTAGCTTCACCATGCACACCATGGGCTCGCTGTGTAGAATCACCTTGCACTATAGATATAACCTTACCATTAGGCAAGGTTAATCGTATTTGATTATGCCTTTCTCCTGCAGGCAAAGTTTTTTCTTGATGTATAAAATCAGTTGCTTTCTTCATAAGTACCTCCAATACTTGTTTGGGTTAATTAAAATGCATAATTCTGAATGCAGCATTGGCATCTTTCTTTGCTTTCATGTATGTATAAAGGCAATGTCTTTTTATAGAAAGCAGAAGATTGAATGCCACTCCAATTCTGCATTGCTCTTTCAAAGTGAGTTGGATTTTCTTCTTTCCATTTATCATACTTCATTTGAGCATGTAATTTCAAAATTTCTTTATAAGTTTCTTTATCCATAAGTACCTCCAATACTTGTTATTATAATGTTAATTTAGCAAATATATATGTTATTGTAAAGCATAAAGCACAAAAGCCTGCAAAGAATAGAGCACCTAATAGCATAGTTGCTACTGTATCTTCCCAATATTGTTTAGTAGTAAAGTCGTGCATATCTCTTTGTGCTTTTACTATAATCTTTTGTCGCTCCCTTTCTTGCTTTCTATATCTTGCTAGGTCTTTAATGTATGTAGATTTTCTCATATTACTTCTCCTCTATAATTTTAAAATGCTTGCCAAGATTTAATTCTAAATGCACGTTATTTACCCACATTCTAATTTCAGTTATTATTCTAGCATATTCTTCTTTAGTAACTTCTATCTGCGTATCTTCCAGATTCTTTCCATTCATAGTCCATCCTTTAGCAGGATAACAATCTTCAGGATAACTTATAGGGTAATCCCAATATTCAGGTTTATTTTCTATTTTCAACATATAATCCTCCATTATAAAAAAAAATTTTTTAAGTTCTCAAAAGAAAAATAAATTAAAAAAAATTTTTTTCATTGTTACAATTCACGTATTAGTAATTTAATAGTAGCTAATTCTACTGCTATGGTATTGCGTATTAGTATTTCCTCTGTAACAAATGCTACTGCTATGGTAAACTCTAAAGGGGAATTGCTTCCCCTAAAGAGTTTGTTTGTGGTTAGTCACTAACTGTCTGGTCATCAGGGTTAGCGTCTTTCTCTTCAACAGGCTCCATAGCCAGAGTCCAGTTACCATTACCAGACTTGCTAGCCCAGACAGTTAACCAGAACTTCTTCGTCTGGTCACCCATGACCTTGCCTTCATCGTCTCTCACGACATTGCCATCGCTATCACGCAAAGCTTCAGTAAATATGCCTTTAGCTTTACCTCCAGCATTCTTAAAGCCCTTATTGTCTGCATTACCAGAGAACCATAAAGTTCCACCAGCAAGATTTTTATTAACATTGTCTTTATTCATTTCTTTCTCCTTTCTAAAAATATTAAATGAATATAAAAAAAGAATTACCATCTTCAAAAAAAAAAAAATGTGGTAACCCTTTAGGGTCTTTGGGCTACCAAAGACATTTTTTTCTCCGATGCTAATTGAAATGAATAAAGACAATCCAGACATAGTAACTGAACTTGACATGCAGACAATAAAGGCTTTAAGGTATCTGTTATTGTCGTGAGAGACGAAGAAGACAAGGGCTATCATCACCCCACCACAAAAAGCATAGCAGTAGTATTATATATATATATACCCCACCCTGACATATAGACCAAAATAAAAGGTATCTTTTTTTTTAGTGGGGAGTTACATATAATATATATATATAATATAAGTTAACCTTAACTTTTTTTAGATATATACTATATTTCCTTATGGTTATTGTCATATTCTTATATATTATATATATATTATATATATACTGGTGGTTTCTTTTAGAAAGTCCTTGCGAAACAGAAAAAGATGAGGTATAATAAGTGTCAAGGAGTCTTTTATGCAGCAAGATATTCATGATGATATAAATAATCAAAGCCTATTCAATTCTATTGCACTGAAAACTCATTTGATGAAGAAAATAGATGAAGAGAGCCAAGATGATTTTTTAACTTTTGTACGCTTAATGGCTCCAAAATTAATATCTGATTGGAAAATGGGTAAGCATATTGAGGTTATCTCTAAAAAACTTACTCAATTAGAGAATGGAGAGATAAAACGTCTTATGGTTTTTCTCCCACCACGTTCTTCCAAGTCGGTTATCTGTTCAAAACTGTTTCCTGCATGGTACATTGGTAAAAATCCAGAGCATGAAATCCTAACTGTGTCGCATAGTGACCAATTATCTAGTGATTTTGGTAGATCCGTAAGAGATTTAGTCAATACAGAAGATTTTGCTAGAATTTTTGGGGGAGTTTCGCTGCGTTCAGACGTAAGAGCTGCAGGAAAATGGAAAACTACGCAGGGAGGAACGTATTACGCAGCAGGTGTGAGGTCTCAGATAGCAGGTCGAGGAGCTCACATAGCAATTCTTGATGATGTGATGTCGGAAGAAGATTCATTTTCAGAAGCAGGAAGAAAATATATAAAAGAATGGTACCCAGCTGGACTACGAACACGTATTATGCCCAACGGAAGTATATTAATTATTAATACAAGGTATCATTTTGATGATTTATGTGGATGGTTATTAAAACAACAGGAAGAAATCTCTGATTATGGAATTATTCCTTGGGAAGTTATTAAAATACCAGCATGGGTAGATGAAGCTTCTGCTGAATTATTAGATTTACCTGTTGGTTCTTCTTATTTTCCAGAATGGAAGCCAGATGAAGTATTAAAAGTAGATGAACAGGAAATAAAAGCTTCCAATGGCAGTAGATACTGGGAATCTTTGTATATGCAAAACCCAGTAGCAGAAGAAGGTGGATTAATAAAAAAAGATTGGGTACAATGGTGGGAATATGAAGAACCTCCTACCTGTGATTTTATAATTCAAACATATGATACTGCATTTTCTACAGCTTCACATGCAGATTTTAGTGTTATACAAACATGGGGAATCTTTTGTTCCTATGACCAAGATGAATATGGAGAAGAAGGGTACCCATCTAATTTAATTCTACTAGGAAATATAAAAGGTAGGTTTGAATATCCTATTCTTAGAAAGATGGCACAAGATTTATATTATCAACATAGACCAGATGTTTGTATTGTAGAGAAAAAAGCATCAGGACAGTCATTGATACAGGATATGCGAAGAGCTGGATTACCTGTACAGGAATTTATACCAGATAAAGATAAGATAGCAAGAGTGTATGCTGCATCCCCTATGATGGAAGCAGGAAGAGTATGGATACCTAAACATAAAAGATGGTCTGATGATCTTCTTACAGAATTATTACAGTTTCCACATGGTGCTCATGATGACCAAGTGGATGCATTAACTATGGCAATACATTTTATGAAAGAGTCTTGGCATTTAACACATCCAGATGATCCAGACTATGAGGATGCTCCAAGAAAAAAAAGAGTTGCATATTGGAGAATATAATGATATACTTTGGTATTATAATCTTATATTGTTTACTATTCGAACTATTCCTTTATGTCAGAAAAAAAATTCTTACCAGATGTAACTAGAAGAGATGTCTTAAAAGGCATAGCAAAAGGTGCAGCTGCATCTCAAGCACCTATATCTGGTTTATCTAGTTTAGTAAAAGGTGTAAAGACTGGATTAGATATAAATCAAAAATTAGATTTAACAAAAAATATTATACAAGGATTGTTATCTTTAGAAAGACAATTTGATTATGGTGATGAACATAAATATAATGGAATTAGCTATGCTATTTCAGTATTAAAAAATATTCAAAGGCAGGAAGAAATCAATCCCTATCCAGAAGATAGTCCTAATCACTTAAAAGAAGAACAAAGCAAACAAAGGAGAAAAGAAAGATTTTTTCCTAATGAAGAACCAAATATTAAAGAAATTATAAACTTTATACAAACAGAAGGTGGATACGCTGAACCAACTGCTACAAAAATTACAAAGAATGATATAGTTAGAATTTTAGATCTTATTAAAAAACAAAATAAATTATTAGATACAGCAAAGAAATATGATTTACCTTTACAATATATGTTAAATCAAACAGGAGAAGATCATCCTATTTTAGATGTACAAAATTATCAACAGAGTAAATATAATATAGAGAGGAACTTCGTAAAATACTTCGAGGAGCCTTTCGAATTTTTAGAAAGTATACTTAGAAACTTTGATAATAAACTAAGACCTAAGTTTTTAGAAGAATATAATACTCCTAATGAAGAAATAGAGAGTGGATACATAGGATCACATGGAGGTAAATTTAGACAACGAGAATTATATAATAAACTTCAGAAAGAAATGATTAATAAATATGGTGAAGAAGAAGGAATGTATGCAGGTTTAAAAGACGGTCAAATGTTAACAACTAAGGTAGACTATAATGACCCATTAGTAAAAGAATATAAAAAAGCTGGAACATCTATTGTAGGAGAAGAGTTAGGGATGTATGGTGGCGATCTGTTAGATGACCCCCAAGCACAATATGAATTAATGCTTGATAGTAAATTAAATGATGGTGAAATAGTAGATACGCAAGCAGATAGTGAAAAAGTTAATTGGCTAACAGATGTAGCAGGAGATTTGTTTAAAGATTATGCTGGTAAAAAATTACAAGAAGTTTTAAAGAAACGACCTAACGAACAAGTAAAACGATTATCAGAACCTGAAGCAATAGATGTAGAAGTACAAAATAAAAAAGAAATACCTATACAAGCAGAACAAGAAGCACCTGTTCCACCAGGTAGTTTAGGAAAGATATTAAAAAGAGTTCCTTATGTTGGAGGATTCTTAACTGCATTTACTCCTACTCAAATGGGAGATGCAGAACTTAAAATAAAAGATCAACAAGGAAATCTAATACAAAAAAGAAAAGGTGGAACTGTAATGAAAAATTATTATAAAAATTATAACACACAAAGGACAATATAATGGCAACTGAAAGAAATCCTTTTGAAAAAATACAAGAAGAAATTACCAATGTAATACAGCTTCCTGAAAAACAAGAAGAAGGAGAACCATCTTTTGAAGTAGAACCTGATGGTGGTCTAACTGTTGATTTTTCTTCTGAAGAAGAGTCTGTAGAAATGGGAGCATCAACAGCAGTTGGTGAATGGTATAACAATCTTGCAGAAAACTTAGATGAAGGAATTTTAGAAGAAATATCTAATAATGTATATGACAATTATATTGCAGATAAAGATTCCAGAGGAGAATGGGAATCTATGTTTGAAAGAGGATTTGATTTACTAGGATTAAAAATACAAGATACAACAGAACCATTTGAAGGTGCGTGTACAGCAGTTCATCCCCTTCTTATTGAATCTGCAGTTAAGTTTCAATCAAAAGCATCACAAGAATTATTTCCATCTAAAGGTCCAGTTAAAGCACAGATACTAGGGAAGGTAACTCCTGAAAAAGAATTACAGGCAAATAGAGTTCAGGATTTTATGAATTATCAGGTTACAGACCAGATGCCTGAATACTTTGACGAGTTTGAAAGAATGCTTTTTCATTTACCTTTATTAGGTTCAGCATTTAAAAAAGTATATTATGACGAAACATTAAAACGCCCTGTATCAGAGTTTGTTCCTATAGACCAGTTTTATGTTTCTTACTACGCTAGTAATTTACAAAAAGCAGAAAGATATACCCATGTTATCTATCGTAATCCTGTAGATTTAGCAAAAGAAATACGTAATGAAGTTTATTCTGATTTAGATTTACCAGAACCAGCTAATCCAGTTCAAACATCTTTAGCAGAAAAGATGGATACTATTTTAGGATTATCTCCTAGTTCTGATTTAGATCCTCAATATGTTTTATTAGAACAACATTGTTTTTTAGATATTAAAGATTCTGAAAGTGAAGAAGGTGAATCTTGTCCATACATTGTAACAATAGAAGAACAATCAAGAAAAGTTTTAAGTATTAGAAGAAACTGGAAACCTGATGATGCTACAAAAACAAAGAATATACATTTTGTACATTATCGTTTTGTACCAGGTTTTAGTTTTTATGGTCTAGGTCTAATGCACTTCTTAGGAAATATAACAATGACTGCAACAGCAGCTATGAGAAGTTTAGTAGATGCAGGACAGTTTGCGAACTTACCAGGTGGTTTCAAGGCAAAAGGAGTTCGTATGGTTGGTGACAATGAGCCTATTGCACCTGGTGAGTTTAAAGAAATAGAAGCATTAGGTGCTGATTTATCTAAAGCTATTGTACCATTACCATATAAAGAACCTTCTAGTACATTATTTCAAATGTTAGGTTTTATGACTACAGCAGGTCAAAAGTTTGCTGATAGTACAGAACAAGTAATTGCAGATGGTGCTAACTATGGACCAGTTGGAACTACAATGGCATTACTTGAAGCATCAAGTAAATTTTTTACAGCTATTCATAAACGATTACATAAATCACAAAAAGATGAATTTAGAATTTTAGCTCAAATAAATTTAGATTATTTACCAGAAGAATATCCTTATGATGTTCCTATGGCAGAAAGAAATATATTTAAACAAGACTTTGATGGTAGAGTAGATATTATTCCTGTAAGTGATCCAAATATACCAAGTAATGCACATAGATTAATGTTAGCACAAATGACATTACAAATGGCACAGCAATCACCACCAGGAATGTTTAACTTAGAAGCATTAAATAGAACAATATTAAATGCAGCTAATGTTCCTAATGTAGATGAAATACTTCCACCTAAAGTACAACCAGAACAATTAGATCCTGTATCAGATATTATGGCAGCTTCTAAAGGAATGCCTATTGCAGCATTTGCAGGACAAGACCATGAAGCACATATACAAGTTAAGATGGCATATTTAAATGATCCACAAAACGGAGCTAATCCTATTATGGCAAAACTACAACCTATCTTAGCTGCTAATATACAAGAACATTCTGTAATGAAATATCAAGAACAAATTAATGGTATGACACAACAGAAACTACAACAAAATGTTTCTCCACAAGATGCACAGAATCCTGCAGTTGTTCAAGGTGCTATGGCAGAAGCTGCTAAAGAAGTTGCTAATGCAAATGCAGCTATGGGATTAGTTAAATCTCCAGAACAACAAATGGTAGCTTTAGAAGAACAAAAAGTAAAATTAGAACAACAAAAGTTACAATTAAAAGCTATGCAAGATAATGCAAAAGCAATACTAGATGCACAAAAATTAGAATTAGAAGAAAGCGAAGTATTATTAAAAGTAGCTGATAATGCACAATCAAAAGAATTTAAAGAACAAAAAGCTCAAATGGATAGATTAAGTAAAGAACAAATGAAAGCATTAGAAGTTTTAGTTAATATGTCTATTGAAGAAAATAAAATTGAAAGTGACGAGAAAATTAAATCTGCTGAACTATTAACAAAATTAAGTCAAAATAAAACATGAGTAGTCCTTTTGAAGAAGCTATAAAAGCTTTTGGTGACGAAATTCAAAACTTAAAAAATATTCTTGGTGATGGTAGTCCAGAATCCTATGACCAATATAAACATATTGTTGGTACAATTAGAGGTATTGAATGGGCACGTCAAGAACTTATAACTATTATTAAAAATATAAATCAAGAAGAGGAGTAGTATGCAAACTGTACCTATGGGTCGTTCCATAAAAAATGACATGTGGATTACAAAAGAAGAAGTTCCTAATCCAGATGTTTTACCAGAACTACCAGGTTATCATATTCTAGTGAGACCTGTTAGTATTAAATCAGAAACTAAAGGTGGAATTATTTTACCAGATTCTACTAAAGAAGATATGGCTTATCTTACAACTGTTGGTCAAGTAGTAGCAGTTGGTAATTTAGCTTATCATGATATGGAAAAATTTCAAAAAGGAGCTTGGTGTGAAGTAGATGATTATGTCTGCTATGGTAAACATGCAGGTCAAAAAATAAAATATAAAGGTATACGATATATTTTATTATATGATGATCAAATTATTATGAAGGTAGAAAGTCCTAAAGATTTAGATCCTACCTTTAATTTATCTATAAATAGTGAATAATTTATTTGCGTAGATAATAATCCTATTGTATAATTAATTTAAAACGTAATGCGTTTGTTTCGTAAACAACGGAGGTAATATGAAAGATGACGAAAAATGGGGAGATATAGAAACTCCTAAACAAGAAGAAGAAGAAAAAGTAGAGGTAGAAGTAGAAGAAGATGATGGTTCTCCATCTAATGTTGAACCAGAAATAGCAGAAGATAAAAAAAATGAGGAACCTAAAGAGTTAGAAGGTATAGAAACTAAAGGTGCTCAAAAAAGAATTAGACAATTAATTAAACAAAGAAAAGATAAAGAAGACCAAATAGCTCAACTTATACAACAAAACGAGCAGTTACAAGGTTTAGTTAAAAAAAGAGAAAATGATTTTTCTACTGTAAGTAAAAAGAATTTAGAAGTAACAGAAAAACAATTAACAGATAAAATAAATATGGCTCGTGTAGCATATAAAAATGCATACGAAGCTGGAGACCAAGATAAGCTTTTACAAGCACAAGAAATGTTAAATGAAGCTCAGGTCGATTTAAAAAATGTAAATATTACAAAAGAAAAGTTTAAACAGGCACCACAACAACCTGTTCAACAACAATATCAACAACCTATTGCTCAACAAGCACCAGACCCAAGAGCTCAAGAATGGGCACAACAGAATACTTGGTTTGGCAAAGATAATGTAATGACTGCAGCAGCATTAGCTATAGATGCAGAATTAAAGCAAGAGGGATATTCAACTAATGATATAGAATTTTATCAAGAAGTTGACAAAAGAATTCGAGAATCATTTCCTACTAAATTTCAAGAAGGAAATGTTCAAGATAATCGCCAGCAGGTTACGTCAAAGCCTGCTCAGGTGGTAGCAGGAGCTTCACGTTCTACTCCTAATCCAAAAAAAGTTAGACTATCTAAAGATGATGTTAGACTAGCTAATAAATGGAATATACCACTTGAACAGTATGCTCTAGAAAAAAGAAAAGCTACTCAAGCTGATGGAGAGTATACAAATATTAACACTAGACGTGGAGGGTAACCAATGACACGAATAAATAACACACGTAGTTCTCAACTCAGAGAAAATAATACTAAAGAACAAACAACATATACTTTTGAAGAACCAAACTTATTAGAAATACCTGAACCTATTGTAAATCGTTTCAATGACGCAGGTATGTCACTAGGATGGATAAGACTTACATTAAAGGGAAAAGATGACGTTTCTCATATAGGTAGGAAAATGCAAGAAGGATGGGAGTTTGTTTCAAAGGAAGAAGTACCTGAAATGGAACAATCATCTATCGTGAGGGATGAAGGTAAATACGCTGGAGCAGTCTGTCGTGGAGACGTTGCGTTAGGTAAAATACCTACTGGTCGTATTGAAGCTAGAAAGGCATACTATAAGGATAAGACTGATTCATTAATGGAAGCAGTTAATAGTCAATTAATGAAAAATAATAATTCTAGAATGCCAATCAGTAATTCAAGTAAATCTCAAACCATTAGAGGAAGAACTCCAAAATTTCAGAGTTAATTCTCTAATACTTTTTTTAAAATTTAATAGGAGGAAACATGGCTCATACAAAAGCTTTTCAAGGTTTCGTTCCTGCTAGAAAAAGAGGTGGGGCTTACAACACTGGTTCTTTCACAGATATTTTTTCACCTACATCAGGTGGAGCATGTACTAATAAAATATTTACAGGAGACCCTGTTGTACTGCCAGGTGCAAACTTTGCAACTATTTCACCTTTCATAGCAGCAACATTAAAACCTTCAGGTGTATTTGCAGGGTGTTCTTATGTGTTAAATGGCGATCAAAAATTTAGTCGACATTGGCCTACAGGAACTTCTGCAAACGGATATTCAGATGTTAAATTCTTTATCATCACAGATCCAAATCAAACTTACTATATTCAATGTTCATTATCATTATCTGCTAATGAATTAATGGTAACTAAAAACTATAATGTAACTGTTAGTTCTACAGCAAGTTCTGGTGATACAACAACTGGAAACTCTAGTTATTATTTACTAGCAGCTTCTGGTGGTGAAACTGAACAAGCAGCAAGGGTGATTGGTAAGAAAAAGGATGGCGAAGAAAATGACGATTCTGATGCTTATCCAATCGTTGAAGTATTTTTAAATACGCACAGAGACAGATATGTCACTGCAACTGCGTCAACTGCATAATCTAAAGGAGAATAATATATGGCTATAAATAGAGCAAGTATAAGCAAAGAACTCCTACCAGGATTGAATGCAGTTTTTGGTACGGAGTATGGTGAGGTTAATGACGAACATAAACCTCTTTTTGAAATAGAAAATTCTGATAGGGCTTTTGAAGAAGAAGTTCTATTTACAGGATTTGGAACTGCACCTACTAAAGGTGAGGGTGAATCCATTTCTTATGATGATGCTCAAGAAAGTTATACAGCTCGTTATGACAACGAGACTATAGCTTTAGCTTTTGCTGTCACAGAAGAAGCAATGGAAGACAATCTATATGATACTTTTGCAAAGTTAAGAGCAAAAGGATTAGCTAGAGCTATGGCAAATACTAAGCAGGTAAAAGCTGCTAAAATATTTAACAATGGTTTTAGTACTGCAGCAGCTGATGCTATAGGTGATGGTCAACCATTTTTTAGTGCATCTCACCCAACTATATCAGCAGGTGTACAGACTAACTTATATACTGCAGCAGCATTATCTGAGTCTTCTGTTGAAACTGCTGTTATACAGATTCAAAAGACTAAAGATGATAGAGGAATATTAATAGGTGCACAAGCTGTATCCTTACATGTTCCTGTTGATTTAACTTTTACTGCAGCTCAAGTATTACAGAGTGAGTATTCAACAACTATTGGTGTGAATCCAACAACTGCTGGTAATGGTGCAACTAATGTTAATGACATTAATGCCATTAGAAGTATGGGTGTTATTCCACAAGGTTACTTTGTGAATAGAAGATTCACTGATACTAATGGATACTTTTTCAAAACTGATATTCCAAATGGTGCAAAGATGTTTAATAGAACACCTTTACAAACCAAGATGGAACCAGATTTTGATACTGGTAACTTACGTTTCAAAGCTAGAGAAAGATATTCTTTTGGAGTATCTGACTGGAGAAGTTACGTAGGTAACGAGGGTGCATAACCACTAACCACTAGGGAGGGTAGTAAAATACTCTCCCTATACTTTAAGGATAATAGATGGCTAAAAATATAACAGCAGTAAATAAATCAGGTGGAGATGGAGTAATTATTGCAACGAATGGTATTACAAGAATAGTAGCTATTCATGCATATTCTACTGCAGCAGGCACATTTGCCATAGCTGATAATTCAGGAGATAAAATAAAATTTCAGGTTCCAGCTAGTGGAACAGCAGATATTTATATAGGTGATATGGGTGTTAGGTGTAGTGGATCAGTGAGTGTATCTACTCCAAATGCAGGTAGTGTTACATTATTTGTAGGCTAAAGTAATGCCTAACTATTCTTTTCTCAAAACAGATATAATAAATACAAGTGAGAATGACTCTTCAGAGTTTGAAGAACATATTCCTTACTTTATTGAAAAAGCAGAAATACGTTTAACAAAAGATTTAGATGATGTAGGGCTAACTGAGTTTAGCTCTTTTTCTTTTACAGCATCTAATCCAGTTGTTAGTCTTCCTGCTGAAACAAGAATTATAAGAAGTGTTAATTTTAAAACAAGTGCTTCTTCTAATATAACAACAATCCTACAAAGACCTTATGAGTATGCTATAGATTACTTTCCTCATGCAAGTACATCTACAGGTACTCCTAGATATTACGCTAGAAAAAATCAAACATCAATATATATAGTACCAACTCCTGCATCTGCTTTGTCAGGAGAAATATCTTATGTGCGTAAACCATTAGGTTTAGCAAGTGCTACAGGTACAAGTGTAACTACATCTAATTATTTTAGTGAATATTGTTATGATGCATTATTTTATGCATGTATGATGGAAGCAAATAGATTTATGAAAAATCCTAATGGTATACAAATGTATCAAGGTGATTATGTAAATGCTGTAGAAGGATTACGTAATCAAGCAAGAAGGTCAAGACAAGATAATATGGAGACTGCACACAATCCAAGTGGTGGTCCTAATGTTTTAGTTAAAGGGAGTAACTAATTATGGGTAAAAATGGTAAAGATGATTCTTATATGATAAAACAACTAGATCCTTTAGTTGAACGTATGTCAAAGACAGGATTCATACCTGGTGGAAGTAAAGCTACTTTTGTAAAATTAAATAAAGTAAAAAAACCTGAATCTATAGCAAGTAAAAATAGAAAAAACCTTGTATATGGACATGGTCCAGATAAAGGAAAACCTTTAACTAAAGAACATAGAAAACTTAGAAAAGGTGTAATAAAAATGCTTACTGGACCTATGCCAACTAAATCACAACTAAGGCATGAAAATATAGCAGTTAATAAAGAATTAAGTAAATTGCTTAAAAAGAAAAAAAAAGCTACAGGTGGTATAGTAGGAACTACAACTAAAATGAAAAAACCTAGAGGTGTAGGAGCAGCATTAAAAGGTTATGGAAGAGTATCTAGATAATGCCAATAGGTAGATCAAGTATTAGAATGCAATTAACTAAAAGATTACAAAATAAAAAAATTAAAAAAAAGAACAAAAAGAAAAAGGGTAAGAAATAATGTTTAAAAATTCTGCAGCTTTTCAAAGAGTAATGTCCAGAGTTGGAAAAAAAGTTATTGATAAATTTGATGACTTTATGAATAAAGAGGATGGAAGAGTTGCTTTTAATGAATCAGGATTAACACCATCTCCTAGACTAAAAGATTTTAAAGATAGTCCTTATAAAAAATTTCTTCCAGGACAAAGAACTATATTAGAAGTTAAAGATGCTGCACCTTTAACATTTAAAAAAACTAATTTAAGACAATTTTATAATAAAGAAATTAAACCTTTACTAAATGAAAAAGGAATATCATCAACTGAAAAACAAGCAAGAGGACATTTAAATGATGTTATGCAAAAGTTTTTTAGATTAAGAGGAGATTATTCTACTAATGCTAGTAAAAAATTAACAGGTTTATTTGATTCATCAGCTTTTTATGATTTAACTCCAACAGTAAAATCTAAAACACCTTTACGTAATATTCAAAGAGAATTAGCAAAAATTAAATCTTTAGATCAATTTTTACGTAAGACTTCTTTAGATAAAATAAAAACTGATTCTAGAGTAAAAAATATTGTAAAAGAATTACGTAAACAAAGAGGTGCTACTGACTTAACAGTTAATTTAGGAGATGTAAAAAAATATGCATTAGATTCTATAGCAAGATTAAGTCAAGAAGAAAGTTTATTAAAAAAAGATTTAATAAGAAGACCTGTACAATTAGATATAGTAGGACAAATAACTGGTCCAGACTATACAGGACCTATTATTCCTACAACATATAAAACAAAATCTACACCTAAAATTATATCAAGCGAAACAACAGAAACAACACCATTAAAAAAAATTATATCTGGAGGACAAACAGGTGTAGATGAGTCTGGTTTAATAGCAGGAAAAGATTTAGGTTTAGATATTGGTGGTACAGCTCCAAAAGGTTATAAAAGAAATAATTTACAAAATGCACAACTTTCAAAAAAAGAATTAGAAACAATATTAGATGAAAGTCCTTCTTCAAATTATAAAGATAGAACTTTAAAGAATGTTTTAGATGCTGATGGCACTGTTCTTTTTGGAGATATGACAGCTGGAACAGTACAAACTTTAAATTTTGCACGCACAAACAGAAAACCTTATATAGTAAATCCTAGTCCTGAAGCATTAAAAGATTTTGTAAAAAATAAAAATATTAAAACTTTAAATGTTGCTGGTAATAGAGGTACTGATAAAGGAATGGTATTTGCTAAAAAATCTTATGATACTATTACTGAAGCTTTTGGTACTTCTAAAAAACCTGTTACAGAACCTAAAGATACATTTTTACAACTGCCTGAACATATGAGAGTTAAAGAATTAGATGATCCTAAATTTATAGAAGAGTTTGAACAATTACAAAGAGAAATACCTGACGAATATATGGGTAGAACTACAGGAACATCAGGTAAAAGATTTAGAGTAGATGAAGAAGGAGTATTAACATCTGATATAGATCCTAAAATTCTAGCAGAAATGGAAAGAGTTCAACAAAAACAAAGTAGAACTCCTTTTTTTGAACAAGATTATATAGATGACTTTCCTTCAGAATTTGCAACTCCAGAAGGTAGAGCTTATACTGTTAGAGGAGCTCAAACTGCATTTTATAATAGACTAAAACGATTAGATCCAGGTTTTATAGATGAAGGTGGTGGAGTATCTGGTCTACAACCATCAAGAATAAATGTAAAATTAGTTGATGATTATACAAAAGAACAACTTCTTAATTTACCAGATAAAGAAAAAGAACTTTTAAATAGAGCAATGAATATTTATGTAGATGCTGTAGATGATATAAAGGCACGTAGACCTGGAGTTAATGATGCAGATGCAGATGCTTTTGCTAGAGAAGTAGTTAATGCAGTTTTATTAGATGAAGGTTCTTTACCACCTATTATAAGAACAGGAGATAGACTTTATCAACCTGAAAAAAATTTATTAAGAAAATATAAAAGTTCTTTAAAAGCATTTAAACCATTACGTAGAGAAATACCAGAGGATAATTTAATAGGTGTTAAAGAAATAGATGAACTGCAATTACCAATAAAATTTAAAAAGAAAGGTGGACTACTAGGTTTATTAAAAAGAAAAAAGAAAAAATTTATACCTAAAATAATAAAAAATAGAACTAAAGGAAAAAGAAGACAACAAAAACCTAGAGGTGTTGGTAAAGCGTTAAGAGGTTATGGAGCAACAAACTTTTAAAAAATTATACAAGGAGAAACTAAATGAAAAAAAGTAAAAAGAAAAATCAAAAACTACCAGTACAGTCTTATGCTTATGGTGGTTTTGTTCCTGGAAGTCCAGGTTGTTTAGCAGGTAAAAAGAAAAAGAAAAAATAACTAAAAGAAAAAAGAAAAAGTAATGGGTAAGCTTTGTCCAAAAGGTAAAGCAGCAGCTAAACGAAAGTTTGATGTTTATCCATCAGCTTATGCTAATATGTATGCATCTGCAGTATGTAGTGGTAAAGTAAAACCTGGTGGTAAAAAAAAGAAAAAGAAAAAACTTAAAGTTAAAACTGCATCTAAAGGTGGAGGTCTACGTAAATGGGTAGATGAGAAATGGGTAGATATAGGAGCACCTAAAAAGAAAGGTAAATATCAACCTTGTGGTAGGAAGAATGCTAAAACATCTAAACGTAAATATCCTAAATGTGTGCCTTTAGCAAAAGCTAGAAAAATGACAGCAGGACAAAAAGTATCTGCAGTGAAAAGAAAAAGATCAAAAGCACAAGGAGTAGGTGGTAAACCTACAAATGTAAAAACATTTAAAAAGAAAAGAGCATGAACATAACACCTGAATTAATTACTACAGTACATAATATATCTTGGTTTGATGGTATACTTTATATTATACTTGGATTAGGTGTTTATGCAGCATATAGATGGATAAAAAATAAGATATAATTAAAAAGGTATATTAATGTCACCAAAAATAAAAATACAACCAACAAAAACAAAAGTAAGCTATAATACTAAAGCAGGTGATAAAATGAATATTGATTTACAAGGTTATCTTAAACATAAAAATTTATTTACAAATCCAGTAAAAGGTTCACAAATAAAAGGCAAAATACAATATAATAAAGGTCGTCACTCTATAGAAGGTACTGCATCTCATAGACAAGGTGGAGAACGTAATATAGGAGTTAAATATAAATTGAAATTTAAAAAAGGTGGAATGATAAAATAATGGCAACATCAGGAACATATAATTTTAATCTAGACATAGATGAGATTATTCAAGAAGCTACAGAAATGATAGGTGGTGAACAGACATTAGGACATGAGCCTAAGTCTGCTAGACGTTCAATTAATTTAATGTTGAATGATTGGCAAAATCGTGGTATATTATTATGGAGTACCTTTACAACTGCAGTTACAGTTTCTACAAGTGTAACAACATATAATTTAGCAGATTCAGTTACAGATACATTAATAGTTACATATAGAGAAACAGCAACAGGAACTGATACTAAATTAGAACGAAAAACATTTGAAGAATATAATATTATTCCTGAAAAGTCTCAAACAGGAAGACCAACACAATACGCAATTAAAAGAGATTTATCTAATCCAGTTTTATTTTTATATCCTGTTCCTAATGTTAATACAGGTATTTTAAATATAGAAGCAATAAGACAAGTACAAGATATTAATAAATCTTTTGCACAAAATGCAGATGCTCCTGTTAGGTTTTTACCTTGTTTAACTGCTGGTTTAGCATATTATATGTCTTTAAAAAGAAATGGTATAGCTGAAACAAGAATATCTTTATTAAAAACTAATTATGAAGAATTATTAACAAGAGCAATGGAAGAAGATAAAGAAAGGGCAAGCATTTATTTTAAACCTAAATTAAGGGCAGTATAATGGCTACTACTAAAAGAGCTTTAGCAATGTGTGATTCTTGTGGATTTGTTTATCCTATGAGAGTTATGAAGTTAAGTAGTTATGATACATTAAGATGCCCTCAATGTTTTGATGGTGCTTATGATTTAAAAAATCATCCTCAAAATCAAGCTCCTAGTTTACGAGAAGATCCTACTATAAGACATGCAAGAATAGATGATTTAGGTAGAAATATAACTTGGGAACAAGCAAGTTTTACTTGGGATGATACAACAAAAGATAGATGGTGGCAAACAATATGAGTACATTAACAGGAAAATTAGTATCAAGTAGCTATAAACAACTTCTTAAAATGGCAGTATCTGCTAATGAAGGAGTTAGTGCAAGTTTAATAAATGTTCAAACAGGTGATGGAGTTAATACTGCATTACAAGTTGCAACAGGACAAGTATATGTAGGAGGTACATTTGGAACAGGTAATGATATGTCTGTATCAGGTGATTTACAAGTTACTGGTAAAGTTTGTGCATCTTCTATGTTTGCAACAAGTTTTAATATAACTAATGTTACAGCTACAAATGTTGTTGCAGATAAAGTTTGTGCTTCAGCTTTTTATGGTGATGGTTCTAATCTTACGAATGTTCCAACATCAGGAGATGTTTCTGTATCTACTCTTAGAGTAACTAATGCAGCAACAATCGGTGGAGCTTTATCTGTAGGTGGAGCAGTTAACTTAGCTTCTACCTTAACAGTAGCAGGCAAAGCAGAATTTGATGATGACGTATGTGTTTCAGGTAATACAGTATTAGTAGGTAATTTAGCAGTTGGAGGAACAGCTACAGTTGCAGGTAATGCTTCAATAGGTGGTACTTTATCTGTTGGAGGTGCAACACATTTAGCATCTACCCTTACAGTTGCAGGAAATACAACGCTTACAGGAACATTAGGAGTAGGAGGAGCTGTTAATTTAGCAAGCACTGCTACAGTTTCTGGAACTGCAGGATTTTTAGGAGCAGTTCGAGTATCAGGAAATGCTACTATAGGAGGTACATTAGATGTAGCAGGTAATGTATCATTAGGTGGTAATGTAACTGTAAAAGGAGATGTTCATGTAAGTTCTAAAGTATGTGCAAGTGCTTTCTATGGAGATGGTTCAAATATTACAGGTATAGCAGTTACTGGTAATATATCAGTTAATAATGCTACAGTAGGTGGAAATTTACATATAGGAGGAACTGTTACAGCAGTAGGTAATGCTACTTTTGATGGTGATATTTCTGTATCTGGTGATATGAATATAGGTGGAACAGCTACAATAGCAAGTAATGCATCTATTGGAGGAACATTAAGTGTTGGAGGAGCAACACATCTTGCTTCAACATTAACTGTTGCAGGTAATACTACATTAACAGGAACTCTTGGAGTAGGTGGTGCAGTTAATCTTGCAAGTACATTAACAGTTACAAGTAATGTATCTATAGGTGGAACATCTAATATAACAGGTAAAGCAGAATTTGAAGATGATGTTTCAATATCAGGTGGTTTAGTTGTTGGAGGAACAGTAACAATAGCAGGAGCAAATGTTCAAGCTGCAAATGCTAAGGTATGTGCTAGTGCTTTTTATGGAGATGGTTCTAATTTAACAGGTATAACTGCTTCAATAGAAGGAAATATATCAGTTAATAATGCAACTGTTGGAGGTAATCTTCATGTTGGTGGAACAGTTACTGTTGTAGGAAATGGAACATTTGATGGAGATATATCTGTTTCAGGAGATATGAATATTGGAGGTCATACTACTATAGCAGGTGCAGTACAACTTGGTTCTACTTTAAGTGTTGCAGGAGAAACTCATTTACAAGATGCAGTAAGTTTAGCAAGTACACTTGTTGTTGGTGGCAAAGCAGAGTTTGATGATGCTGTTTGTGTAAGTGGAGATACTGTATTAGTTGGAAATCTTGCAGTAGGAGGTACAGCGACAGTTGCTGGAAATGCAAGTATTGGTGGTACATTAAGTGTAGGAGGAGCTACACATTTAGGATCTACTTTAACTGTAGTAGGTAATACTACTATAACTGGTAATTTAGGTGTAGGTGGTACATTAACTGCTGTAGGTAAATCTGAATTTGATGGTGATGTTTGTGTATCTGGCAATACAGTTCTTGTAGGTAACTTAACAGTTGGTGGCACAGCTACTATTACAGGCAATACAACTATAACTGGTAATCTAGGAGTAGGTGGAACTTTTAGAGTATCTACTAATACTTCATTAGAAGGAACATTAGTTGTTGGTGGTAAAGCAGAGTTTGATGGAGATGTATGTGTAAGTGGTAATACTCAATTAGTAGGTACTGCTAAAATTACAGGTGCTACAACAATAACAGGTAATTCAGGATTTTTAGGTACTGTTAGAGTATCAGGTAATACTTCATTAGAAGGACAATTACAATTAACAAAAAGTGCAGCAGCAGTTGTTTGTGCTACAGCTATTAATGGTGTAACATCTGTATCATTAGACTTTGGTTCATGTCAAAACTTTAGAACATCAGTTACTGCAGCTCATACTTTAGCACAACCTATAGGATGTAGAACAGGACAAACAGGTAGTATTTTCTTAACTCAAGATGGAGGAAGTGGTACAATGGCATATCATGCAGACTTTAAATTTATAGGTGGTACAGACCCAACCTTATCCACAGCAAATGGTGCAGTAGATAGATTAGATTATATTGTAGTATCTGCATCTAGTGATGGAGTTGGAGGAGATATTCAAATGATAATTTCACAGGCATACGCATAATGGGAGTGTTTCAAAATAATTTATTAGCAGGAGCTGCAGCAGCAGCAAGTGCAGGTGGAGCAGGATTTTATTCACATCAGATAGAACAATCAGCTAGATTTGATAGAGCTAGTGGTTCTTATATGCAAAGAACTATAGGAACACCAAGTAATGTAGACAAAGGAACTTTTAGTTTATGGTTTAAAAAAACACTAAATGGTGCATATGTGCAACTTTTTTTTGTATATGATGGTGGTGGTATAAATTTTATTTGGTATGATACAGACAAATTATACAATGATGTAGCTTCAGGAAGTGATGGTGGAAATTCAGATGCTGTATTCAGGGATACTAATGGTTGGAATCATTTAGTGTCTAGAGTAGATACTACAGAAAGTTCTAATGATAACAGAGTGCGAGTATACTTAAATGGCACACAATTAGATGGTTTTACTGGTTCAGTATCACAAAATACAGATTATAAACTTAACAAAAGTGGAAATGTACTTTATCTTGGACATAATACTGGTGCTACTTATAATTATGATGGTTATTTAGCAGAAGTAATTTTTACTGATGGACAATCATATGCACCTTCACAGTTTGGTGAAACTAAAAATGGTGTGTGGATACCAAAAGACCCTAGTGGTACAACCTTTGGTGATAATGGTTTTCATCTTAAATTTGAAAATGCAAGTGATTTAGGTAATGACAGTTCAGGAAACAATAATGATTTTTCAGTAACAAACATGGGAACAGACCATCAAGTTCTTGATAGTCCTACATTTGGGAGTTAATTAATATGGCAAGTAGTGGAAATTTTTCAACAATGAATCCTTTAGTTAGAACGACTAATAGTATGGCATATACTATTGGTAATTTGAGAATAAAACCTTCTAGCAACTGGAGTACAACTACATGGGCAAGAGGAACTATGGTAATTCCCTCTGATAAAAAAATATATTTTGAATCTAGAGTTATTTTAAGTCAAGGGTATCATAGTTGTGTAGGTATAGGAACTAATTTATCTGTTCCTTCTGGCACTAATGTTGGAGGAGATGGAAGTGTAATAATTTATAATGATACAAAATATGTAAATGGTACACTAACAAATAGTTTTCAAGGAACTGTTAGTAATGGTGATGTTTATATGGTTGCTGTTGATGGTTCTAATAGAAAAGTATGGATAGGAGTAAATGGAACTTGGAGTGGTTCTGGAGACCCTGCAAATGGAACTAATGAAGCAGGAACAGTAAATGTAAGTAATTCTTTAGGATATGATTTAATGCCAGTAGCACAAAATAATTCTTCTGGGCAACAACATCTTAACTTTGGACAAGATTCAACATTTGGAGGGGGTTTATCAGCAGGTGGTAATGCAGATGATAATGGCTTTGGTGATTTTAAATATTCTGTACCAACAGGATTTTTAGCTTTATGTTCAGCTAATTTATCTATATCAGAAGATATAGACCCTGCAGAAACTGATGATGATTATCCTGCTAAACAATTTAATTGCACAACCTATACAGGAAATAGTACAGATGATAGAGCTGTTTCTTTAGATATGGCACCAGATTTGGTAGTGGTTAAAGAAAGAGGTGCTACTAATAACTGGTATTGGTTTGATTCTACTAGAGGAGGTGGAGTAGCATTAAACTCAAATCTTAATAGTGGAACTCATACAGATTCAGGAGAATTAAAAACTTTTACATCTACTGGTTTTACATTAGGAACTTCTGGTGGAACTAATAATAATACTGATACTTATGCTGCTTGGGGTTGGAAAGCAAATGGGGGAACAACTAGTAGTAATTCAGAAGGTAATATTACATCAACAGTACAAGCAAATACAAAAGCAGGTTTCTCTATTATTACTTATACAGGTTCAGGAGGAACAGTAAGTGGTGCTAATCCTACATTTGGACATGGATTAGAATCAGCTCCAGATTTTTTAATATTTAAATGTACTAGTAATAGTTCAACTAACTGGATATGTTGGCATTCAGGATTAGGTGGTGCTAATAAATATTTAAGTTTAAATGCTACTACAGCAGAAGGAACTGATACAGCTTGGTTAAGTAATACAGCTCCATCAAGCACTTTAATAACTACAGACAATGGTGGTTGGGGTGCTGTTAATGGTTCAGGTAGAACTAATATTTGTTATGCGTGGCATAATGTGGAGGGTATGCAAAAGTTCGGATATTACGAAGGAAATGGTAATGCTGATGGACCATTTATCTATACAGGATTTAGACCCAGATTATTTGTACAAAAACGAGTAGATAGCACAGGTAGTTGGAGAGTATGGGATGCTGTTAGACATCCATATAATCCTAATGATGCAATACTTCGTTGGGAAGATTCAGGAGCAGAAGATACAGCAAATGGAGTGGTAGATTTTTTAAGTAATGGGGTGAAAATCAGGATGACATATGCAGAGATGAACGCAAGTGGTGGAGATTTTGTCTATATGTGTTGGGGTGATGTGCCATTTAAATATGGAAATACATTTTAATAATTTAGGAGGTAAAATAATATGTGGGCTTATATAAAGGATAATAAAATAGAACAAATTTATCAAAGACCAAAATCTATTATATTAAATAATGTTCGTTATCCATCTAATATGTTTACTAAATATACAGATGCTGAGAAAGCTGCTATAGGAATATATCCTGTAGAAGATAGTGGTACAAAAGGAGATGATAGATTTGAAAATACTTCACAAGCTACATATACTTGGAGTGCTTCTGATAAAAAAGTAACAACATCTTATACAATAACAGAAAAGTCTTTAGTAGATATAGAAGCTAAAGACGAATCTGGTAATAATATATTAGATGAAAAAAGCAATAAGACTTATAACTATGGTTTAAAAACATTAGCTAAAGAGAAAGCAAAGCAACAAGCTAATAATTATATATCTAAATTTAATTGGCTTGTAGAAAGATATATTTATGATAATAGTAAAACTATACCAAGTGCTGTTACAACATATGTAGCAGCTATTAGAACTGATTGTGCTAATATTGAAACAGCAATAGATAATGCTAGTGATATGACAGCTTTTAAAAAATTATATGAATGGGAATACAATAGTGATGGTAGTGTAAAAACTATAGCACCTATTCAAAAATGGAGTGATGATTATGACGTTAAAACGTACATTAGATAGATATAAAAGAAAAATAAAAAAATTATATATAAAAATTAAAAAAAGATTATTTGGTAAACTTTGCAAGTGTGACGATTAATGAAATATTTAGGATATTCAATTATATTTCATATATTATTTTTATTATTATCATATTGTGTATCAGCAAATGAAATTATAACTAGAACACTTACAATGAATTATACTTGTTCAGATAGAAATTTTGCAGTTAGTGATTTAAATAATAGATTAAATCTTACTTTAGCAGCTTTTTCAGTAACTTCTAATAATAATCTTATAGAATTATATACGAATAAACAAAAAGGTGATTGGTTAATCATGCTAACAGGAATAGATAAAATCACTTGTGGACTCATAGGTGGTAAACAAGAATTTATATTTGAATAGGAGAATAAAATATGGCATCAACATATACAAGTAGTTTAAGATTAACAAAACAGGGTGATGGAGATAATCCTAATTCATGGGGTGTTGTATTAAATGATGGTGTTATTAGTTTAGTAGATGATGCTATTGCAGGTTATACAACAGTTTCAATAGGAGCAGGAGCTACTGTAACATTATCAGCAGTAGATGGTGGTGGAGATACACCAAGATCTGCTTTCTTAGAAGTAGCAGGTTCTGTAGGTGGAGCACAAACAACAATATCTTTATTAATACCTGCACAATCTAAAAGTTATGTAATTAATAATAAAGTATCTGCTAATACTACAGCAAGTGATGTGGTTAAAATTAAAACTGCAAGTGGTACAGGATATACTATTCCTTTTGGTTCTATAGGTTTAGTTATCTGTGATGGTACAAGTGTATTTGGTACTAATGCTAAAGGATTAGGATTAGGCACAGCAGCTTCTGCAGATATAGGAACAGGTGGAGAAAATGTACCTAAAGTATCTGTAGCAGATTTACGATATGTAAGAACATCAGTAACAACTGATACAACTATTAGAGGTAATATAACTTATGAAGCAGGTGCTTTAAAAGTAGGAACATCTGCTAGAGCTTATAGTCCTATAGTAACTGTAACAGATGCTGCATGTATAAGTGTAAACTTTGCATTAGGTAATAACTTTTTAGTTACTCTTGGTGGTAATAGAACATTAAAAGCTCCTGCTAATTGTACTGCAGGACAAACAGGAAACTTCTATGTAATCCAAGATAGTACAGGTTCACGTACATTATCTTATAATTCAGCATGGCAGTTTGTATCTGCAGCAGCACCTACATTAAGTACAGGAGCAAGTGATGTAGATATATTAGTATATAGTGCAAGGAGTGCAACTACTGTAGATGCAGTATTATTAAAAAACTTTGATAGATAATAATGAGAAAAAGAAAAAGAAAAAGTAAAGGAATGAAAGGTCATACTATTAAAGGAGGTCATAAAAGACCTACTAAAGCTGGTGCAGGTATGACAAAAAAAGGTGTAGCTAAATATCGTAGAGAAAATCCTGGAAGTAAATTAAAAACTGCTGTAACAGAAAAAAAACCTACAGGTAAAAGAGCATCAAGAAGAAAAAGTTATTGTGCTAGAAGTGCAGGACAAATGAAAAAATTTCCTAAAGCTGCTAAGAATCCTAATTCAAGATTACGTCAAGCTAGACGTAGATGGAGATGTTAAATGTCTCAAGCTAAATTAGTTAAGATGAATTTTAAAGCTGGTGTTGAAAGAGAATCAACACAATATGCAGCAGCTGGTTCATGGTATGATGTTGATAAAGTAAGATTTAGAGCAGGGAAACCAGAAAATATAGGTGGGTATGAAGCTAAAGTATCTGCTTCTTTTAATGGTGCAGGTAGAGATTTAATTACATGGTCAGATAATAGAAGATTAAAGCGTGCAGCTTTTGGTACTTCTAAAATGTTATATGAACATGATGGAGATAGAATTGTGGATATTACACCAGTATCTGCAAGTACAACTTTAACTAATTGTTTTTCTGTAGCATTAAGTGCTAATACAGTTACAGTATCTGCAGCTAGTCATGGTAGAAGTACAGGAGATTTTGTTTTCTTTACAAGTTCTACTACTGTTGGTGGTAATATATTATTAGGTACAGATACATATGCTGTTAGTGTTATTAATTCTAATACTTTTGCTATTGATGTAGCAACAACTGCAAGTGCTGCTCAATCATCTAGTGGTGGTGGTACAATACATTATTTATTAGCAACTGGTACAGATAATGCTGTTGCAGGTTTAGGATATGGTGCAGGAGTATTTAATGCAGGTGTATGTACAGCAGGAGGTAGAGGATGGAATCAACCAACATCAACAGGTTCTAGTGATTTTATTAGTCAAATAACACAATGGAGTTTAGATAACTGGGGTGAAGATGTTATAGCAAATAGACGTGGTGGATGTATTTATTATTTTGATACAGATGCTTCTGCTGTACCTCTTAGAGCAGTTAAAGTTTCTGGTGCTACTAATTCAACACCTACAACTGTTAATTCGATTGTTGTATCTCCTAATGATAGACATTTAGTTGCATTAGGTGGTAATCAATTTGGAACTACTGCATCACCTACAGGAACATTTGATCCAATGACTGTACGTTGGTCAGATCAAGAAGACTATACAAACTGGGTTCCTTCTAAAAGTTCTACTTCAGGTGAAGTTATATTAACAGATGGTACAGAAGTAATAGGTGGTGTACGAAGTAGAAATGCTATAAGTATTTGGACTGATAATTCTTTTTGGCAAATGACTTTTGTAGGTCCTCCTTTTACTTTTAAGTTTTCTCAATTAGGAACCAACTGTGGTTTAATAGCACAACATGCAGCAGTTGATTATGATGGTCGAGCAGTATGGATGGGATATGATAATTTTTATACATTTGATGGACAAGTTAGAAGTTTAAATTGTACAGTTCGTAGATATATATTTGATAGATTAAATATAGATCAAAAAGATAAAATATTTTGTGGTATTAATTCAGAGTTTAAAGAAGTTGTTTGGTTGTATCCATCTACTAATTCTACAGAATGTGATAGCTATGTTATCTGGTCTCCTGATGAAGGATATTGGACATATGGTTCAAGTATATTTACAACCTTTGCAGATAAACATATATTTGGAAATACAATAACAACAGGAACAAAAGGTACTGCTAATAATTTATATAACAATGAGCCTGATGGAATGTATACAGAAGATGGACAACCACAATCTTCATATATTGAATCTGCAGATTTTGATATAGCTGATGGTAATGATATAATGTTCTTAAGTAGAATAATTCCTGATTTTGATTTAAATGATGGTAGTTTAACATTTTCTATTAAAACAAAAGATTTTCCTGAAAGTAATAATGAAAGAGAAAAACCTGCTCCTCCACATTCAGTAACTAATTCTACAACTAAAATAGATATGAGAGCTAGAGGTAGACAAGGTAAAATAAGAGTGTCATGTAATGCAGCAGGAACAAGATGGAGATGGGGATCTATACGTTTAGCAATGCAACCTGATGGTCAAAGATAATGACACAAATGTATAATATATCTGGTTATGACCCTGGTGCTTATTTAACTGGTTTAAAAAATGAAGCACTACAAAAGTATAATGAACAGATGGGAGCTTCAGGTACAGGTGCAGATATAAGTGCACCTACTGCTAGTCAAGCTACTAATATAGCTTCAAGATATTTAGGAGTATTACCAAATTTACAATCTAGTCCTGAAGGTTTAACAAGTATTTATACAGGAGTTCCTCCTGGTGCTAAACAACAAATTATGGATACAGGTTTTACAGGTAATAAAGTATTTGCGACACCTGATATAGAAACTGCAAGAACTTATGCTATTGATTCAAAAAATTTAAGAGGAACAGGATTTGGAAAACAAACAGGAGATGTATTAGAAGCTCAAGTTCCTACAAGTCAAGTAGAAGATATGTTAAAAAAAGGAGCTTTAGGTACTAGAGAAATAGTTTTAGATCCTGAATCAGCTTCAAAAGTTTATCAAGAAGGAATAGGAAATATAGTTGAATCTCCTTCTATTGGACATAAAGTATTTAAAACTTTATCAAGAACTTTACCTATAGCAGGTGGAGTATTAGCAGTAGGAGATGCAGTTCAAAGAGCACAAGAAGGAGACTATGCAGGAGCAGCTTTATCAGGATTAGGAGCTTTACCTGTTGTAGGTATTCCTGCTACATTAACTCAGTATGCTACAGATGCTTTAGGATTAACAGGACAAGAAAGAGAAGAAGGATTAGCAAGCTTGCCAGAAGTACAACCTACATATACTTATGACCCAGAACAATTAGATTATTATGATGACCCAGAAAATAATCCATATATAAATCACATGGGTTTAGCTCTTATGGGTAATAGACCTATATCTTTTGAACCTCAAGATTATAATGTTTATGATGCAAGTTCAGCAGGATTACCTGTTTATGCACCTGATTTTACAAGTGCTGAAGATGCTAATAAATTTTATGGAGCATATAGATTTTATAATAGAAATAACCCTGAATTATTAGAACAATATGGATTACAATATTAATGGCTAGATACCCAGAGTTACCAAGATTTATACAAACAGAAGATGATGCTAAAGAGTTTTATAGTTATGTCCAACAATGGGGAGCAGCTTTAATTAATGAATTAGATACAAGAGATATAGAAGTTAATGCTACACCTTCTACTAATATATATACAGTAGCAACAGTAGGAACAATAACAAGACCAAGAAAAGGAGACATAGCTTATTCAGTATCTACAGGTAAATTTAAAGGATATGTAAGTTTAGCTTCTGAAACATCTTGGCAAGATTTAAACTAATGACAGATAATATAATTATATTTCCTAAAGAAAAAATAAATAAAGAAGATAATACAATTATAAGTAGAGAAGATATATTAGAACAACAAAAAGAAATATTATTACAACAACAAGAAATTATAAAACAAAAAGAATATATAGTAGAAACATATAATGAAAAATAAATATACACAACAAGACTATTTTAATATTTTAAATAATCCAGCAAGTACTTATTTTGGATTAGTTAATCGAGGAATGGTAATACAACCAGTAACTAGATTAGATAAACTTAATTCTGTTATGAAAGATTTTCCAAAACAAAATACTTTTGTAGCAAATAATACATTACCACAATCTAACCCATATTCACCAAAACAAATATTAAGGAAAAGAAAATGATGCAAACTAATAAACTTGAAATTATGAATGATATGATGCGTAATCTTAGAAGAGGAGATGGTATATCTAATTTACGAGCTTTACAACAAATGCAACAAATGAAACAACCTCAACCTCAAACAATGACTTATATGTCTCAAGGTGGTACTCCTCATTTAAATAGTAATAGAATGATACCACAAATAGTTATGCAAAAAAGATATGGTGGTCTTGCAGGACTTCCTGTACAAAATATGTTTTTAGGTGGTCCTATAAATTTTATTAAAAGTGCTCCTAAAAAAATAGCTGGTGGTGTAAGAAATATTAGTAAAGGTATTAGTGGAGCTTTAGGTGGAGATAGTGGTAATTTTCTTAAAAACCTTGCAATACAATTAGCATTAACTTATGTAATGGGTCCTGGTGGTTTTAATTTTGCTACTCCACAAACTGCTTTAGGTAGATTTGGTATGAGATTTGGTCAAGGATATGCAGGTTCTGCTTTATCTGGAGGTATACCAAGTATTATAAAAAATCCATTTGATAAAGGAAAACTTACATCAGGACTTGTAAGAGCTAGTTTAGGAGCTGTAGGTGATCAGTTTGGAGCTCCTGCTGGTACACCAGAAGTTGATTCTCTTGGAGGAGCAGCAGGAGAAGATGCATTAAAACAAGCTATTGCAGAATCAGGAACAGAAGCAGTAAAAGATGCTGCAACAGAAGAAGCTATAAAAGATGTTGCACAAAAAGGTATATTAGAACGTGGTAAAGATGCTATAATGAATTTTGCAGGTAAAGATGTTCCTTTTATAGGTACAACAGCAGCAGGTGAATCAGCTTTAAAATATGGAGATGTAGCAATAGCAGGAGCATCAGCTTATGGAGAAACAGAAAAACAAAAACAATTTGATATGGCTGAAAAAGCAGATCAAGAAGCAAAAGAAGCTGCTCAAAGACTTACAGATAAAATGCAAGCAGAACAAAGAAGTGCTGCAGAGTTTGCTAGACTTGCTATGGAAGATCCTGTATTATATAACTATGTCTATAAATATGCAGATAGTCCACAGACTGTAGCAGATATTGTAAATAAAATGGCTATGGGAGCAGGTAGTTTAAAAGATGCACAACAGTTTCAAACTGCTACATATACTACTGAATCAGGTAGACTTCCTGGTGAATTAACTGCTGCTTATGGTGGTGGTATCTCAACTATTATAAATAATGCATTAGGACAAAATAAACAATTTGCTAGTGGTATGGTACCTGATACTGTAGATTCTAGATCAGATGGTATGAGTGATAGTGAAACAATGATTATTACAGATAAAGAAGGAAAAGAACCAAAAGGTATTATGAAGATAAGTGAAGAAGAGTATGTTATTTCTGCACCTGATATGGCTATATTAGGTAATGGATCTGCTCAAGCAGGAGCAAAAAAATTAGATAATTTTAGAAAAGGGTTACGTCAAATGGCTTATGGCACATCTACACATCAACCTAGAATAGATGGTAACAAAGCATTACAATCATTAATAAGAGGATAAGGAGTAAAAAATGTCAATATTTTCACCAAGGTTTCCAACACAACCTTCACCTGCAGGAGCTACAGTTGCTACAACTCAATTTCCTACAGAGTTAGCTCCTTTTATAAAAGACATCTTAGAAAAATCTAAGGCACAACAAGAGGGAGCAGCATATCAAGCATATACAGGACCACAGCTTGCACAGTTTACAGATGCAGAAAAAGCAGCTATGGATGCTATGCGACAACAAACTACAGGTCTTGCAGGCACAGATGTAGCACAAGCTACACCATATTTTACAGGTGCTAAAACTGCACTAGAAGGATTAGGTCAACAGTTTACAGGAGATACAGCTCAACAGTTTATGAATCCGTATCAACAAGCTGTTGTAGATCAAGCTAAAAGAAAAGCTATAGAAGATTATGAACAAGTTACAGCTCCTAAAATTACTGCTCAAGCTATAGCACAACAACCTTTTGGTGGTTCTAGACAAGCTATTGCAGAAGGAATGGCTAGAGAAGGATTAGCAGATAGACTAACTGAGTTACAAGAAAGAGGATCAGCTGCTGCTTTTGATAGAGGTAGAGCTGCATTTGAACAACAAAAAGCTAGAGAGTTACAACAAGCTCAACAGTTATCACAGCTAGGACAAACTGTACCACAACAAGCACTAAGAGATTTAGCTGTACAACAACAATTAGGTGAGCAAGAAAGACAACAAGAACAGATGGCATTAGATTTAGCTAAAGGACAATTTATGGAAGAAAGAGAATTTCCAACTAGAGCATTACAAGAATACTCTGCTATAGTTAGAGGTTTTCCTTTTCAACCATCTACCTATCAAACATCAACACAATATCAAGCTACACCTTCAATAGCTAGTCAGTTATTACAATTAGGTGGTACAGGACTAGGTGCATATACTGCATTTACTGGTAAAAATCCAGGAGCTCTTTTTGGTATGGCTAATCAAGGTGGTGGTATTGCAGATATTATATCTAATCAAATGGGTGCAAACCAACAAATGCAAACAAATTCATTTGAAAATAAAATGAGATTAAAAAAATATGAAGATAGTGCTAGAGGAGATGCAGAAGAACATCTTAATAGATATGGTGTAGGTGGTACAGAAAGAAGAGAAGTTGAAGATTTATTACCTTCAGATCTTTTACCTGAAGAAGTAGCTCCTTTTAGAACAGATGAAGTTATGACTGAATCTGCAGTAGGTGCTCCTATGGGTGGACCTTTACCTTCTCGAGAAGAAATAGATATGATGGAAAGAAATAGATTATTACAAGAAGAACAAATGAGAAGAATGTTTAATCAAGGTGGTTTAATTGGATTACCTGTAGTTTATCAAAATAAAGGAAAATTTAATCCTGCTGCAACTATGAATGTAGAGGGTAAATTACTAGGAGGTGGTAATGCTTCTGCTATTGTAGATGGTAAATATGTATATCCTGGTGATGAAAACTATCCTGAAGAAGAAATGAAAAGTATACCTGGTGAAAAGAGAATGACTTCTAGTGAATTTTTAGAAAGTCAAAGACCAGACATGGCTAGAAGTGTACAAGAAGATCTAGATGAAATATTAAAAACAGGACCTGGAAGAGCAGGTGCTCCAGGTGAACTTGAAAATATATTAACAGGAACACAACTTGGTAAAACTTTAGAAGTTCCTATAGTAATAGAAGATCCTAAAGTTGAAGCTGAAAATTTAACATCAGATACAGATATTGGTGGATTAAATTTAGAAGGAACAACAACAGCTCTTCCTTCAGCACCTGTTTTAAGTAGTAATAATCTATCAGATGCTACTGTTCAAAATGTAACAATGCCTACTAGTGTACCAGACATAGAAGGATTAAAAGTAGAAGAAATAAAAAATTTTAAAGATCCATCACAAACTGCATTAGATGATTTTAATGTACAAGCTGATGCATATTCAAAATTACTAGCTCAATTAGGCAGTAAAGACGAAATGGATAGACGTAGAGCAGATGCTGAAGAAGCTAAGAATAGAAATTTAGGATTAGCTATGATGAAAGCATTTGGTGATCCTTTAGATCCTACATTATCTCCTGTTCAACAATTAACAGCTAGAGGAAAAAGTTTAGCAGAAGGTGCAGAACCTGGTATGGAAAAATATAGAGAAGAAATAAAAGAAATAGAAGACTTACCATTATCAGTAGGAGCACAACGAGTAGAACTTGCTAAAGATAGAGTAATTACAAGTGATAAAGCTGCAAATAGAGCATTAGAAGTTTTAAAAATGAATAAAAATATTGAATCATCAAATGTAGTCACTATGTTGGATTTATTAAAAACAAATATTAATCTTGATATAAGTAATAGAGATCATCAACTAAAAGCAAAAGAATTTAATGCTCAACTAGCTTTATCTAAAGATAAAAATCAAATAGATTTATATGGAATAGGTATGAACTATGCATCAGCTTCTGATGCAAATAAATTAAAATATGCTACACATTTAAAAGATTTACGAGACGCAGGAGATATGACTACTAAAGAAGTAAGTACAATTCAAAAAGCAGTTGCAACTAAAATTTTTGGAGGAGAGAATGTAGAAATTGTTTATGATGAGCAGAGTGGTGATCCAAAAACAATAAATGGTATACCTGTTGCAGAAAATAATGAATTATTAAATCAATATAGATCAGCAGTAGCTGCAGTAACTAATCAGTTTGGTTTAAATAAAAAACTTTATAAATATAGTGGAGGACAACAAGGAGCAGATCCTCTTCAAACTATGGAAGGTGATATAAATGATATTATAGAAGCCATAAAAGGATATGAAAAAAATGGAAGATATAATACAGAACTAGCACCAATGAGAGGTTCATCAGATTCAAATGATAAAAAGATAATAGACCAATTTGATCTTTATAGAGATAAATATCCTGGTGTACACATAGATGTTCTTACAAAAAGATTTATGGAAATACCAGAAATAGATCAGTATTTTACTAAACTACAACAATCTAGAAGATAATGGCACCTTTTCTTCCTCCTAGCTATAGACAAAGACAAAAACCTACAATAGTAGGCTCTTTAGAAGGTATTACTACAGAGGATGAATTAATTAGAAATCCTCAATGGATTGCTGACTCTAAAACTATTTGGAAAAATCAAACAGGAAAAAAATGGGTTGGTACTGATGCAGATGTAGCTAGATGGAATTTAGGTAAACAATCTAAAGTAGGATGGAATTTAACAAGTGCAGGATTAAATGCATTTGAAGCTCAAGATTGGGCTACTGAAGAAAAAGAAGCATGGGCTCGTAGTTTAGATGCTTATACAAATACAGATCCTACATTACGTTCTGTTTCTCGTGCTGCTCTTTGGACTTTATTTGACTTACCTACATTAGCAACCTTTGGATGGGGTGCTGTTGCTAGAGCTATAGGAGGTAAAGCTGCAGCTGCTAGTGTACGTTTTTCTTTTAAGAAAGCATTAGAAAAATCTTTAGCAGAAGAAGGTAAACGTAGATTAACTAAGTTAGGAGCTGTAACTAGTGATAAAGCAATTCAAAGACAAGTAGCAAAAATACCACAAGCTAAACTTGCAAAGATGAGAAAAGAAGTTGCAAATAATGTAGCTTTTAATAATGCTTTTCTTAACTTTGGACCTGCAGGTGCTATTTATTCTGGACTATTTGATATTGCACATCAAGATTTAGAGAGTGATGTAGATCCTCGAAAATCAGATTTTGATTATAAAAGATTTGCTAAATTTGTAATTTTTGGATATGGGTTAGGAATGGGTTTAGGTTATGCAACACCTAAAATAGTAGAAAGAGTAGGAAGAAGTAAATTTTTAAGAGATGCTTTAGATAATAATGCTGATGAATTATTAGAAACAAGTATACCTCCTGATAAATTAGGATTAGAAAAAGGAACTCAATTAGAATTAGATTTAGCTAATACAGGAACTAAAGGACCTGCTAAACCAGTAGGTGCAGAAAAAACTAAAAACCTATTTAAAGAAGAAGGGACAGATGAAGGTTATCTAGTTACAGAAGCTTTAGTAAATAATGTACAATCAAGAACAGGACAAAAACTTAATGTAATGGATTTAGGATCAGGTGCTCCTGTAAAAGAAAAAGATATGGTTTTTCCTGACATAGGTGATGTTCAAATTAAAATTAAAAAAGGTAAACCAGTTGATTCTTCAGGTAAGAAAAGATATGTAGCTGCTTATTTTGATAAAAAAAATAATACAATAGTATTAGATGAAGATTATATTAAAGGACCTATGTTTGATAACAAGGCATGGACAAAACCTCAAGTTCCTGGTGTTGCAGCAATGCCTGAAGATGCTTTTAAAACTAGACAAGAATGGTTTGATTTTATAAAGATGCATGAAATTCAACATACATTAAAAAAACGATTACCTAATGAAACTAAAGCAGCTTATGAAAATAGAATTAATAAAGCAGCTTTAGATGAAATAGCTAAAGTAAATAAAGAAATAGGTAATAAAGAAGTATTACCTAATGTTGAAAGATTAAAAAAGAATACAAATGCTAAAGTAGAAGGAACTGATTTAAAAACTAATCAGATAAAAAATGAAAATTTATATATGAAGGATACTGAAAAAGGATTAAAAAATAAAGATGTAATTGTTGCAAATAATATAGCTGGACTTTATGATGATCCTATTTTATTTAAATCTATAGTAGAAGATGCATCAAAAAGTTTAAAAGATAAAGGAGGATATTTTATAGCTAATATAGGTCCACAAAAATCAGTTAAATTATCTGAAGATATAATAGAAAAAGGTTATGTAAAAGTTGATACTGCAGGTAAATTACTTTCTGCATTAGAAGGTAAAGGTAAAAGAAAAACTTTTAAAGAAACAAAAAAAGGTATAGATGATATAAAAGAAGCTACAAGAAAAGAAGGATCTAAAACAATTAGAGAAACTGAAACAATAACAGGATTAAGAGAAGATGAATTACAAGATATATTATCAGATGTTTTTGAAATAGTTAGAAAGAAAACTATAAATGGTAAAAATGTTTTTATAGCAAAAAATAAAATTATACGTAAACCAAATCAAAGAAATTTTTCTATTAATCCTAAAAATACTTTTTTTGATAAGTTATTAAATATAAAAAAAATAGGTAAAAGATGGTTATATTCTAATGCTGATTTACCAAAAGAATTAGAACATTTATCTGCTACTAAAAGAGGTGCTTTACGTGGATTAGGTATACAAATACAAAGAGATTTTTTTAGATTAAGAGAAGCTATTGTTAAAGGATATGGAGATTTAGATAAGTTATCTCCTGAAAAGTTTGATGAAGTAATGGATAAAATTAATTTTGTAGCTTTTGAAGGAACTAGAGATTTAGGAACAAGAGGAATATTAAAAGCATCTGAAGTATTTGAAACATTACCTCAACCTGTAAAAAGTGCTGTACTTACAATGAGAAAAAGTATAACTGATTATAGAAAAAAATTAATGCCTAAAACAAGATCAAATCCTGATGGCATAGGTTATATAGAAAATAATACTGATTTACATACTAGAATAAAAAAACAAATAGATGGTGCTAATGATTTAGATATACGTTTAGATGTTAATAGACAGTATGAAATATTTGATAATCCTAAGTTTATTGAAACTTTAGAAAGCACTAGAAAAGGTAGAAATGTTTTATCTCAAGCAAAAAAATTTATTAGAGATCAATTACGATTAGATAAAGAAATATTAAATGATGTTAATCTACGTCTTCCTGCAATAAATTATAGAGAAGCATTAAAAGCAAAGAAACAAAATAAAAGTTTATATACAGATACAGATGGTGTACAACAAAATGTACAGGATACTATTGATCAAATAGAAGGAGAAGAAATAAATAATATTTTAAGAAGTTTTTTAAGAAAATATTCTGCAGATGATTTAAGAGAAATACAAGCATTAGGAGCAGAAGATTTTTTAAAAGATACACTAGCTAAAGCAGGAGAAAGTGCTAAAATAAAAGGAGCTTTTTTTCAAAGAAAAGATATACCTGGAGTTCTTAGAGATGTAATGGGAGAGTATAAAAATCCTTTTGTTAATTATGCTAATACAGTAATGAAGATAGCTCAAACTGCAGAAAATTATAAGTTTGAAAAAGAAATACAAAGACTAGTAGCTGATGGAAGATTTCCAGGTGTAATTTATGATCCTTTATATACAGGTGGTAAAAGTTTATTAGAAGCATCTAAACTAGCAAAGTATGCTGAAGGAACAGATAAACCTTTAGCTAATTTAAAAGCAGATGAATTAATTTATGATGCTATAAAACAAGGTAATGAATTAAGTCCTGTATTAAATAGAGGATGGAGAACTTTTCTTGGAGCTCAAGCATTAACACGTATAGCTAAAACAGCATATTCTCCTGCTGCTTATCCACGTAACTTTGTTGGTGCTATGATAAAAGCTTGGGGAGCTGGTAATTTAAACTTTGGTCAAATAAAAGTATTAACTAAAGCTTGGAAAGGAGCTAGAGCATTTGATGATGACGAACTATTAGCTGCTACACAAAAATTAGCTTACTTAGATATACATGGATCAGGTGCTGATATAGGAGCTTTGCGTGGTGCATTAGATGATGCTGTTAATCCTAATTGGTGGGTAGATGTAAATGTTATGTTAGGTAAAACAGAAAAGTTAACAAAAGAACAACAAGCATTAGGTGTATTTAGAAAGATAAATGAAGAAACTTTAAGACGTTATCAAGCTATGGATGATATATGGAAATGGTATAGTTTTGAAAATGAAAAATTAAATTATAGACAAATATTACAAGATAAAGGAACTGATCCTGATAAAGTTATTGAAAGAATAGCTACTACAGGAGTATATAAAAAAGGTCCTAAGAAAGGACAACAGATATTTATAGAAGTAACAGAATTAGATAAATATGCTGGAGAAATGGTTCGAGCACATATGGATAACTATGGTAATGTTGCTCAAGCTATTAAAGCTGCAAGAAGATTACCTATGGCAGACTTTATAGCATATAAAACAGAACAATTAAGAACTACTAAAAATATTGTTCTTACTGCTTTACGAGATATAAGAGAAGGATCAGAATTAAAAAGAACAAGTAATGGAGTAAGAGGTAATGCTCAATTAGCAATGGGTTATAAAAGATTAGGCAGTGTAATATCTGCAGTAAGTGCTCCAACAGCTATTGGTTTTGGTACAGCATATGCTTTTGGTTTATATGATCCAGCTGAAATTAAAATAGGAAATAAAACATATGAATTACCTTATAGTAAAATGGAAGCTTTAAGAGAAACTTCTGTACCAGATTATGCTGTTGCAGATGAATATGCTTTTTTACCTTTTCTCCAACCTAAAGATGGTAAAAATATGCGTTTATTTAATATATCTTATTTAGATCCTTGGGCTCCAATAAGAGCACCATTATTAGCTGCATTTAGAGGAGCAAATGGACAAAGAGATTTAGAAGAAAGAGTTAAAAAAGGTTTTGCTGATGCTAGTAAAAAAGTATTAGAGTCTGTTGGACCATCTATGTTAACAATAGCTTTAGGAAATATGCTTTATAATCAAGATGAATATGGTAGAAAAATAAACGATCAAAATGAAACATTTCCTGATAGAATGAAAAATACTGTAACAGAATTTATAAAAGTTTTTGAACCTGGAATATTAAGAGATGTAAGAAGAGTATATGATACAGCTAAATATGGTGTAACTAGAGGAGGAGCTTTTAAATTAGAACCATTAGGTGTAACTGCTAAAACTTTCGGTATTCCTTATCAATATGTAGAACCTATTAAAAGTTTAGAGTATAAAATAGTTCCTTATGTAAAAGAAATGAATGCTGCAGGTACAGATTTTTATGAAGCTATTGGTGACTATCATCCTAGAAGTGAACAAGATATTATTAGAGCATATGAAAAATCATTAAGAAAAGAATATAAAGCTGCTAATGGTTTAGCTAGATTAATGATGGCAGCAAAAGCTACAGGTTTAAATAATACAGATATTATAAGATCAGTTACAAGAGACTTTGGATATCCTGAAAAGTTTAATAAAAGAATAGCTCGTAGTATGCTTATTAAAAATAAATTTATACCTACAGTAAGACCTTTAAGAAAAAATTTACTTAAATTAAAAAGAGCTGTAGAACAAAGAACTGGAAATAAAGTTAATTTATTTAAAGTTCAAAAAGAGTTAAATCAAATATATAAAAGTTATTTCGGTGCACAGTTTTCTGTAGCAGATGACCTAATTATAACAGAGGAGAAAGACTAATGGCAGATATGACTATGATATGGAATGCTATATTAACAATGGCAATAGGTGGATTTATGTGGTGGATACGTTCTACTTCTGCTGCTATTAGTAAAGTAAAAGAAGAAGCTGCTACATCAAGAGAAAAGTTTGCACTTACTTATGCTACTAAAGAAGATGTTAAAGATGACATGACGCAGCTTATGCAAAGATTTGATAGACTAGAAGGTAAAATAGATGATATGATAAGGAGACAAGCTAATGGGTAAACAAAGAAAAATACCAAAAATTCCTAAACAATTTAAAAAAATTTTAAAAGGTAAAGGTAGAGGTAAAGGAGAAGGTCTTACTATTACAGTAGGTCTTACGAAAGGACAGGGATTAGCTAAAACAGATCCTAATATAAGTTTAAAAAATATAAGTAAAAAGATACCTAAAGGTCAAAAAGTTAGAAAAACAATTATTAAAACTGCAAGTCAAGGAACTAAAATAACTAATAACAAAAAGGAGAATAATATGGTACAATTTAAACAAAAAAACTTACCTGCTAAAAGTATAGCAGAAGCTAAAAGTAGAGGTTTAAAAACTTTTATGGGTATGGATAAATCAGGAATGAGGACTAAGGAATTAGCTGCTGTAACTAGAGAAGATTTAACTAAAGTAGGTCTTGATCCAAGTAAAAAATCAAGTTTAACTAAGTATTTAAACATGAGAAATAAAACAGGTAAAACACCTACTAAATCTGATTTTGCACCAAAGTCTAATTTACTAGGTGATGCTATGAAAAAACAAGATACTAAAAAAATACAAAAAAATATTCAAGCAGGTCGTAAAAAAGATATTTCTTCTGCAAGAAAAGCAGATTCAGATGATCCTAGTTATAATGTAAAAAAACTAAAGAGAACACCTCCCCCAAAAGGAGGAACATCTACTTATAATAAAGGACCAAATTCAAATGATCCTAGTTATAATACAAAAAAAATGAAAACACCAAGAAGAATTACAACTACATCTAGATATAATAGAAAACCAAATGTTAATAGAGCTTCTTATAATAGAGGTGGTTTTATTAAAATAGGTGATGGAGATAAAATTGTAAGAAGAGCTTATGGAGGTAAGGTTGGAAAGTAAAAGATGGAAATACTTTTCTGAAGAAGAGCTTAGATGTAAAGGCACTGGTGAACTTAAAATGATGGAAGAGTTTATGTCTAAGCTTATTAAGTTAAGAGAAAAACTTGGACAACCTATGGTTATTAGTTCTGGATATAGAACACTTGAATATAATGAGAGAATAGGTGGCTCTAGTAAGTCAGCTCATATACTTGGAAAAGCTGTAGATGTCGTATGTTCTGGAGAAAAAGCTTATAATATAGTTAAGCTAGCATTAGAAATAGGTTTTACAGGTATTGGTATACAACAGCGTGGAGAGCATAGTAAAAGGTTTATACATTTAGATGATGTAGAACCTGATAAACATGAAGGAAGACCTAGACCTTGGATATGGTCTTACAAATAAAGGATAATAAATGGACCCCATTACTGCTTTTGGTGTGGCTACAACTGCATTCAATGCTATTAAAAAAGGATTTCAGGTAGGTCGTGATGTAGAAAGTATGTCTAAAGACTTAGGCAGATGGATGGGTGCTATACAAGATGTTAAAGAAGGACATAATAAAAAAAAGAATAGAGTATTTGGTTCTGTAGAAGAAGAAGCACTAGAAACTTTTGCTATAAAAAAGAAAGCTATAGCAATGGAAAATGACTTACGTAACTTTGTTAATTTATCTTATGGTCCTAATGCTTGGAATGAAGTTATAAGAATACAAGCAGATATACGAAAACAAAAAAAAGAAGCGATAGAAGAAGCTAAAAGAAAACAAAAAAAGATGATAGAAAATCTTATTCTTGGTGTTCTTGTTGTATTTTTTCTTGGTGTTGTTGGTGCAGTTCTGTATCTAATTCTATCGGTTGATTAAAATTACACCTATGTAACAATTCTGTTACTTTATTTTTTCCTAAAACATTTAAACAATTTATAATTTGTTGTTCTAATTCTTCAGGATTTAGACTCATTTCATTATCTGATTTATTACCTCTTACTCTAGATAATAATTCTAATGCTTTAATAGCACTATTAGTATGCCCATTATTCTTGGCATATGTATATTGTTGTTCTAATTCAGATACCACATCTACATCTGTAGTTAATTCTTTTTCTAAGTCTTCAATTCTTTCTTTAATTTCTTCGTTTTGTAGTAAACGATACCCTTGATTGTACGCAGATTCTTTAGCGTATCCTGCAGCTCTTGCAGCTTCAGTCGCATTTCTATGTAAGATGTAAGACTGTGCAAACTTTTCTTGTTTTTCATTTAGACTCATTTTTTTCCTTATTCCATTTTTTATAACCTTCTATCCATTCTTCTTTTTTTTCTTTTTGTTTTGGATAATATGCTAAATAAAAGGAGTCACAGTTAGGACAAGTAAAATTAGTCTCCATTTGATAATCCTCTGTATCTTCTGCACAGTCATGATCTCCTCCCCATATTAATTCTGTATCACAGTGCCAGCATCTCATGAGCACATACTTAATAATATTGCAAATATAATTACATAACAAAATACTTCATAGTACATCAAATCTGTATTACGTAATGTACGTATTATTTCTTTAATATATTTCATCTGTATACCCTTACATTAGGATCTGTTAAATCTACTTCTATAGGTTTACATATAGCTGTATATCTATTTTTAGTTCTAGGATCTGGTGGTTGTCTCATAAACCTAGTAGCAAAATATCTACATCTATTTATATCTGCAAATAACATATTGCTTTCTTGCTGTATATTACCTAAATATAATACCAATAGAAATACTGTTGTCACTTAAGATTATCTCTTGCCACATTCTTTGATTTTTCAAAAGACCTCATTGCTCCAAGTCCTAATAAAGACATTACTAATGTTATTAATCCTTCTACTTCAAGCTGTGGTGGTACAACTTCAGGCATCCATATACCAGTACCCCAAGTTAAAATCGGACCTACGAAGAACTGCCATAGCAGCCCTAGGCAACAGACCCACATTATTGCTGGGCGTGCTCCTGAAACAAATAAACTAGGATGTTTAGCTTGTTCTTTATTAACTTCTATCTGTCCTTTAGCTAGTTCTTGAGCATGTTTCTCTGCCATAGTAGCAATAGAATGTGCTAATTTATTTTTCTGATCTTTATCTTCTATAAATTTACCCAGCAATTTTGTCGCTGGACCTATCAGTGCTGTCAGTGCCATCTTTATCTCTCCTTTTTTTTAAACATATTGCAAAGTTACCTTCTTTACTAGTAAAATGCAAGTATACTTTTAATGTTTTTTGTTTACCCCAAATTTTACTAAATTTATTTAGCCACCATTCTTTTTCTTGTACAGTTACATGTACATTTTTACCTTTAAATTTACCTTCTTGAAATGTTTTTATTGCTTCCATAGTACATATACTAAAGAATACTGCTTTATTAGCATAGTTAAATATTTTTTGTATTACCCAATCTATATCTTGTTCAGGTATATGTTCCATTACATCTGTACATAAAACAATATCATATTTACCTGTAGGTATTTTATTATGAGATGGATATGCAGGATCATATAATGAAAAAGAATCTATATTCCAAAGATTTTGAACTTTATCTGCTAGTCCTAATTCTTTATATTTATCATTATAAGCATATCCTTTACCACATCCATAATCTAATAATGTTTTACAGTCATTACTTTTTATTATTTTATGTAATGTAGGAACTAAAGGTCTTAAACTTATACCTTTAAATGCTCTTGTATGTTTATGTAACTCTTTATAAGAATTAATTAAATCTTTATACTCCTGTGACGGAGTAGCTTTATTTATTATCATGCAAAATCTCTTTCAAAATTTGGTTGTTTTTTCTTATGGTTTTGTGATAGCTCCCATAATGCAGATACTAATGTATTTTTACCATGAAAAGATATATCCATTTCCATAACATTTTCATTAAATATTTTTTCACAATCTTGTGCCATAGCAAGAAGCTCTCCAGTAGTCCAAAACTTTTTATCTTTAACTCCAACTTCAAAATACTTTGGTCTTGGCTCTTCATCTTCAGCACCTGTTGTTTCTTTCTTTTGTTCTGCTGTAGGTTCTTCCATACAAGAATCATATCCAAATAAATCAAAGTATCTAAAACCCATAGTATGCATAATACCAATAGCTCTCATAGCTGCACAAGTACCACCTGTAATTAAAGTAGAACCTTTTGGTATACCTATATCATCTCTAAGTGTTACTTGATTATTTGTTATACCTTTTTTTCTTTCGTCTTCATCTCTTAAAGATTCTGTGAATGCATGCCAACCATATATATCTGCACCTTTTTCTTTTAAATATTCTGTAACAGAAGGGTCAGTCATAGATGCAACAAAAAATTTAGTGCTTGGGTCTATAGTTTTAAATAAATCTTTTCTTACTATACCATGCGTACTAGTTCCTGTAATAGGTCTAGGATCTAAAACAATACATGCCCAAGGTTTAATATTATGTTCTAATAGTTTAAGATAAGAATGTTTAACAGCAACTATTTTTGTATTAGGATTATTTTTTATATGTGCATGTAGTTCTGTATAATCTATGTAAGGTCCACCAGATACTATTGTTGCATTTTGTTTATGAAATGGATATTTACCTAACCATTTATTATCATCTATTAATTTAAGATTAGCTCTAATATTATTACGTATATAATCTTTTGGTACACAATCTCTAGGATTAACTACAATAGGTACATTTAATAATTCTTTTGGTATTTTAGGTAAATTTTTATCATGTACTACACAAGCTAAATGTGTATGTCCACCACCTCTAACTTTATCTGCAGATGGTAAAATATTCTTTTTTGTATTTTTAGGTAATTTTTTTATTACTTCATTAATACCTTTAAATTTATTTTGTACATCATTACCTTCTTTATCTGCTAAAAAATAATGATCAAGAATAACTACAGGTACATGTTTTAAACAATCATAATCACTTTGTGCTGTAGGTATACTATTACCACCACCTATTAAAGCAAAGTCTATATCAGGTAAGAATTTAAATAAATTATCTGCTTTTAAAGTTTCTTTTGAATTACCTTTAGTCAAAACAAAATGAAAAGTTTTATTTTTTTCTTTCATTTTTTTAGAAAATTCTTTTAATCTTTTTTCTACAGCATCTATTTTATTATGTGCTTTAACATTAAATTCTTCTAAATCTGTTTCAGTAGTAGCATCTTCAAACAAATCAAAACCATAGTATAAAACTCTATCTGTATTTTCAAAAGCAGCTAGTGCCATTTCTATAGCACGACCACCATTCCACGTACCAGTTTCTAATATAGTTTTAGGTTTAAAATGTCTTATAAGATCAGCTAATTGTTTGTACCTACCTGGTGTTATATCAGGAGATGTTTCATCTGATAAATTAAATATTCTTTCACCTTTACTATTTCTTAATGGTAAAGCAGCAGGATTTTGTATTCCTTGTAAATGTATTAAATAATCTTGTACTTGTTCACCTATATCTATAACTTTTAATCCATGTTCTTTATATATATTTAATAATCTTTCCGTAATAAAAGCATCATGCCATTCTCTATATTGATATACTTCTCCAGATATATATGTTTTTTGTAAATCTTTTAATAAATCTAATGTAGGTTTACTATTTAAATTAAAAGCCATAAAAGAAGTATCAATATTTCTTGTACCATCTTCATATAATCTTACACCAGAATAAGCTACATCTATATTATTAGGTAATATTTTTTCTAAATCTTTTTTAGTTAATCTTTTATTTGCATAAGAATCAGCATCAACCCAAACAATCCATCCATCTTTTTGGTCTGCATTTAATACATGTTCAGTTAAAGCAAATACTTTATGACACCATTTAATAGAATCTAATTTAATATTATAAGGTATTTGTCCACCTTCTGTACCATTATGTTGTGCATTATCTTCTTTAAATTTTTTATAAATATCAGATGTATTTAAATCTTTATAAGATATAAATCCATTAGGTAAAGAATAACTTTCTAAAGAACAATCATGATAGTAACAAGTCATAGGCATAACAGGTTCCCATTGTTCATCTACAGATTTAAGAAAATGATGTCCTATATTTTTTAATATAGTTTCATTAAATGATGTTATAAAAGATATATTACTCACTATTATATGCTCCAAAGTTTTTTTGTAATGTTTCTAATGCTTCTTCAGCTTCAGATAATTGTTTAATTAATACAATACAATCTTCAACTATTTTAGGATGCTCTCCTATTGCTACAGGTTTTTGAAATGCTAAATCAAGTTGATATAATGCTTTATTTATTTCAGCTTTATAGTGACATCTTAATGATTTAAATAATGTATAACTTAATTCTCTTGTCATATTAAATAATCCTCCTTAAATGGTAATAAATTATTATACTGTAACCATTTAGCATCATTACACCATTCAACAGCATATTTATTATCTTGATTTCTTTTACCACCCCAGCTTTTAAACCAAGGTCCACCTGTAGTAAAGTGTACATTCTTTGCATTTAAATCTTCTGGTGAATGTCCATCTAACCAATTCCATTCTTCAGGTATAGTTCCTATATCTGCTTCTTTATCTGGTAACCATTGAAAAGTATGTAACCATCTACCTGGTTTAGTATTAATTTCTTGTACAGTTAACTTTTCATTATAATGATGTTCACAATTAAACATCATGAGACTAGACCAGTTCTTTCTTTTATAAGGTTCTTGTGCTTTACCATCCATTTTAATTCCTTTTTCTGGTTCGTATTTATGTTTTACACACCATAAAGGATAATAACTATCTCTACACATTTCAAATAATTCTGATATATCTGTTCGCATATACATATCACAATCCATATATAAAGCTAGTCCTTCATACATATTTAAATGTGGTACTAAAAATCTTGTAAAAGAAAACTCTGTAGAAAAAGGTCTACCATCTATTTCATCATATTCTTGTCCATCTAATTTATTAGATTTTCTTCGATATAGTCCCATACGTTCCATTACATTTTTCTTTATAGGAACAACACGTACACCTTTTGTAGCTATTCTTTCTATTGAAAACTTAAGAACATGATAAGCAGTTTTTTCTCTTTCATCATATCCTATATAGACTGTATTAGTCATTTCACTCTTTGCTTTTGTAGTCATAAAACTCCTTAAAAAAAAGGGAGTATATTTCAACTCCCTATAATTATTTAATCTTAAGCTGTTTAGGCTTTTGTTCTTCAGGTATAATTTGTTTAATTAGTATCTGTAAAATACCATCATTGAATGTAACGTCTTCAACGTGTAACGTATCTGCTAAAACAAACTTCCTTTCAAAAGACCTTGATGCAATACCTTTATGCATATATTCTATATCCACATTTTTATCATTCGATCCAGATATAGTTAAAGTTTTTTCTTTTACTTCAACATTAAGATTATCTTTTGTAAACCCTGCTAATGCAAAGTTTAAAATATACTGATCATCTTTTCCTTTTATTAAATCATAAGGTGGATAACCTATATCTTTATTTTGTAATGTTGTTGCAAAATCAAACAAGTTATCAAAACCAATAACCTGTTTAGTAAAACTATCTAAATTAAAATCTACCATATTGTACTCCTTTTATAAGCAAGTTAATAAAAATGAGCCTATTTCTAGCACTCTATGTTCCCAAAGTTATCACCACACGCTAGAGCTTTGGTTAATAGGATTCCCATCTCAAAAGAGGTGTGGTTGTCCCACCTAATAAACATATTGTAATTATACTATATATAAATATTAAAGTCAACAATTATTTTATACATCTACTAATTCACATGCACCTGCAGTACAAGCTAACTGTTGAGTTCCTTTTGTATTATCTTCTGATTCATACTCTTTTAATTTATTCCAATCAATATCTTTAGGCATCTTAGATTGTAACTCATTATATTTTACTTCATCTATATCTTGATAAGGTGCTTGCTGATATGTATGATCAGAGAAAGGTAAGAACGATATACCAGATAATGTATCAAAGTTATCCCAACACCAGTTACCTACATTAAGCCATTCATGTTCCTTAACAGATATAGTTACTGATGGTTTATGTTCACACCAATGCTGTGCATAACACTTCCATATTTCTAACTGTTCAATAGCAGTCATAGTATATCTAAAGATAGCACTAGGATCTGCTTTCATAGGAAAAGAAAATACAGAATTATTTGGTTGCATCACATCATCTTCACAAGGTATGCCTTGATCTGCCATAAACTGTGTTAATGGGTCTTTCTTATCTCCTCTTACTGTTCTAATATAATAAGGATTATGTCTAGCATGAATACCACTAGCACTGTCAACTAATTGACTAACTGTACCAGAAGGTTTGACACAAGTAATAGCTGTTGATTGTGGTATACCTAGTTTCTTTGCCCATTCTTCATTAGTTATTACAGCTTTATGTCGCATCTTACCTAACACATCTGGTAACTGAGTTCTCATTCTAGATAGTAAACTATTATCCATAATACCTGTAAGAGATACACCAAGTAATCTTTCTTCTTCCGTATTAGTTTGCCATCTCTTACGTAGATAACCAAAGCTAGTTAATGTAGCCTGTATTGTTCCTAATATAGTAGCTACTTCTATTTTATCGTGTAATATTTCTTCTGTATCTGTAGGTCTTACAACTACTTCTGTAAGATTACAAAACTGATTAGGTCTTAATATAATTTCACTACAAGGATTAGTTCCAAAGTCCCATTCACTATTACGTCTACCATTTTCTTTAGCTTTCGCTTGAGCAGATTGTCTATTAAAGATACCACGTTCACCAGATTTACTTTCATATAATGATAACCATTCTTTCATAAAGATACCTGCATCTGGTTTCTCTGTGTAAGCTACAGAGTTATTAGCTAATGCTCTTTCAGGATTAGTCTCCCACCAAGCACCAGACTTAGCCATTCTTAATCTTTGGTCAGAGAGATTACTTAAAGATATGAGAGCTGATCTACGCACACCACCTACTACTACAACTTCTCCTGTCTTACATACTATATCATGTGCTTCCATAGCATTTAGTTTTCTACCTTTAGCATTTTTAAACTTCTCAATAGTAAAATCAAATAGATTAACTAAAGGTTGAGGACCACTAGCTCTACCACCAAATGTTTTTAATCTTTCACCAGCAGGTCTTACTTTAGTCACATTTATTTTAGGAATTCTACAAGTATAAAGATAAGATATTAAATCTTTAAATGCTCTTGCCCATCCTTCTTTAGAATCAGCTACGGATATAACATCTTCTGTTTTTTCAAATTCTCTATCTGGTACAGTAGGTAACTTATCTACATATTGTCTTTCAACAGAAAATCCTACACCTGTACCATTCATAAGTATATATAATACTTCATCAAAAGCTTTTGGACTATCAATAGGAATATAAGAACAATTATATCCTGCTATATTTTCTCTTTCTAATGCAGGACCTGCAGTCATTAAAGCTCTCATAGAAGGCATAACATTTAATCCTATAATATTATCTTCTATTTTTCTCCATACTTCATCTTCTAATTTTACACCTAAATTTTTATCTAAATGTATTTGAAAGAAGTTAGTTAATCTTGTTACTGTTTCTATCCATGTTTCTCTTCTACTTTCATCTGGTAACCAACGTGCATATCGAGAAGCATGTATAAATGTTTGATATTCTGTAGGTAAATAGTTATTCGCCATATTCTACCTCCAATATCATTTCTAAATAGTGTATTGCTTTATGTATATCTTTAGCTCCATCACCTTTTCTTCTATGTCTAGTAATATATTTTAAAGCATTACCTTCACAAAAAGTTAAATTGTTTTCCATTATATAATCAATAGGTTGTATCTTACAATCTTTATAATGTTGACCACCTACTTGTTTATTACGAGCAGCTAACTTTTTTATATTAGTCTTTTTAAATCCATTATTTTTATCTTTAACTGTTTCTTTAATAGCTTCATCCATCATTCCCATTTTAATCTCCTATAGTTTACTAACAAAATAGGCTATTACTATTAATAATAGCCCTGTTACAATTCCTAATAAATAAAAACTCAATACACTATCTGTATTAGAAATAAAGTATATTATATCACTAATCATAAGTCAATTAGTTATTTAATATTTTATTAATTCTTTTTCTAACATATTGAATTTCTTTTGATTCTAAAACTTTATATGCAAATCCTCTTACATATGTAGGTTCTAATCCTGCATTTTCACATACTAATTCAAAATTAGCACAAGTAACTCCTACAGTAGCAAAGAACCAAGCTTTCGCTTGATCTCTTGCAACTATACTGGTATTTAATTCTTTTTGTTCTTTTGGTTTAGTCGCATCTAATAGAGCTTGTAATATTACTGCTAAGAATAATAATTTCTCAGGAGCAGAATTACTATACGATTTCTGAAAGTATTCCGTACAAATTATTTTTTCTTTTTCTCTCATTAATCCACTCTTCTGGAACTCCTTCTCTTAAAGAACTATATTTAAATTTATATTTATCACACCAAGTACCATTAGTCATCTTACCACCTTTATATAATTTAGCATTTGGATTATCAAATATAAATCTTATATCTAATTCAGGTTTTTGTTTTCTTATAAATAAATGTTTCTTTCTATCTTCTAATTTAAATCTACCTTTTACTTCTAATATAATACCATTTTCTAATAAAAAGAAATCAGGAACATAGGTTTTATTTTCTGACCATTCATATTCTATTTTTCCTTTTTCGTATTCACATGGTATATTTTTTTCTTTTAATAAATTATATATTTTTTCTTCAGACTTACTACGAAACACTTATTTCTTCCACATCAGGTAGCCTTTTAACTTCCGTAAGAAACCTAATACCTTTTGCATACTTGAAAGCTCTGAGTCCTTTTCCTTGGTTTGAATCGGACCAACATACCACTTTATGGTTGCAATATACACACCCAATAGGTAACTTAAAGTTGCCACTTTGCCCATCAGGAATGTCTTCATAGCATTTAGGTGGTGCATTATCTTTTTGTAAAACTTTTTTAAGGTGTTTAATCCTGTCTTCTGCATTTATCATCTCCATATCATGTAATTTTAATAGAGCTAGATTACCATTTTGTTTATCAATAGCAAAGAAAGCAGCTTCTTTATCGCCATTAGCTTCTGCATAAGCTGAAATCTGAGGTATATAACCAAATGGATCATCTTCTGTTAATGTACCATAAGCAAACTTTTTAAAAGAAGTAGCTGATGCACTCTTAACATCAACTAAAACTCCATCTATTCTGCAATCTTGATGACCAGTAATTCCATTTACAGTAACTTCTTTTTGTTCTTCAGATACAGAATGTCCAGCAAGTTTAGCAAATGCTAGTAATAAAGATTCAAGTATATGTCCATATAAAAACTTTATTCTAGTAGGTGCACTAAATTGTTTTTCTTTATCTTTATCTTTAGAATCATACCATAATTGTCTATCTGGTTTTCCTATAGCAGATAATCTTAAGTTATGCTTACCTATTGGTTCATTGTAAAGATATTCATAAACATGTGCTTGTACTTCACGACCTAGTTGTTCTGTTATTTTAATCGCTTCTTTCTTAGACACAGGAGACTTATTAGATAAATCAAATAAGCTATAAACATCTTGTACTAATGTATTAATATTTTTCATAAATAAAAAAGAGGGATAGTAAAATGAACAAAACTACCCCTCTTACCTCTACAGGATTATGAAAATGCTACTGAACTAGTTTGATCAGTAGTGTAGCCATCTTTAACTACTTCAAAATCATCTCCATCTGAAGCATCTTTATAAGGTACAAGATTAGCTACTTGTACAGATTTTAAATCTGCAGATGTACCTTTTCTTCCTTTAAACTCCCAATCATAGGTAGAATAAAGAACATTGACATCAGAACCATTACCAATTAATGTGCTTGGCATAACTCTTTTTTGAGCATCTACAAGTTCTGGAGCTCTATTCATTTGCCCATCTTTTCTTCTTACTTTTCTTTTGATAGTTACAAAATCTCCTCTATCATCTCCTTTATTTTTAATAGTAAGACCTTCATCTTTTAACTGTGCAATAGCTTTCTTATCTAAATTTCCTACGTCTATAGTCCATACTCCATCTGCATCAAATGTTGTATTTGGATTTGTTACACTAGCCCAATAAGCTTTACCACTAATTACTGCCATATTTTACTTTCCTTTCACTGAAATAATATACTATGTATATTGTTATTAAAATTAAATTATAATTTATTTAAACTATAAAGTCAAGCACTATTTTAAAAATAATTACTCTCTTCGTAAGAAAGAGAGAGTAAATTATTTTTAATGTGTTTCTGCCCATGTAAGTCCTTGTTTCCATTCACTATCTAACTGACACTTTATATCTAATTCTTTTTCAGTTCGTGTCATTGCTTCTTTAGTTATCTGTCCAAATTTAGAAACATCTGTAGACTTAACTTCAAATTGATATTCATCATGTATAGAAGCTACAAGCTTTGCATCTATACCTGAATCTCTTATCATACTTATCATACTGACTAACCATTGTTTACATACTATGGCACCAGCACCTTGTAGTAATGTATTTAAAGCACTATGAGGACTACGTACTTGAAATACTCTACCATCTAGTCCTTTAATATATCCTCTTTCACCAGCTTCTTGTACTTTATTTCGTAAGTTTTTAAGAGCTGGCATATTAGTTAAGAATCTATTAACTAGAATTTGTCCTTGTTTAGCATCACCACCTACTACTTTACCTATTTTCGCTGGACCTGCTCCATAAAGAAAAGCATATATAAATGTCTTTGCTTGATCTCTATCAGTTATTCCTGCCATTTTCATATTAGCAGTATGTATATCTCCATTTAATAATTCATTAGTAAAATTAGAATCATTCATATAATGTGCTAAACATCTTAGCTCAAGTCCACTAGCATCTGTGCCAACTAATGTATAGTTTGTTGGGTCTGATACAGTCCAACATTCTCTACATTCTTTACCATAAGGAGAATAAATTGCTGGAACTTGAGCCAAGTTAGGAGAATTATGAGCCATACGACCTGTAATGGTTTTGAGTGTCATTACTCTACCATGTACTTTCCCATCATCTTGGCATGACTCAATCCAAGATTTAATTTGGGAAACTCTTTTTTGTAATAATAAATATCTAGAAAACATTTTAGCTTCTGGCATATCAATGTTACGTAATACTTCTTCATTAACTATTACATTACCTTTATCTGTTTTAAGACTAGGTTTCCATCCTTTTTCTACTAGACGTTCTGCTATTTGTTTTCTACTACCAATATTAAAAGGTATATATTTAACTTTAGTTTTTAGTTGAACTTCTGTAGGAGGAAATGTTTCTTCTGCTTTTCTAGAAAGCGTATCAGCTTCATCTTCTAATGTAGCCATAAGTTTAGTAGCTTTAGGAAGATCTAAAGCAAAACCATTTTCTTCTTGTTCATCTATAATAATTCTTACTGCTTTTTCTAAATCAATAGACCTTGTAGAAAACTTTTCTTTTTCTTTATCTAATTCATTCATAACTTTATGTGTTATGTTTACATCTTGCTTACAATACTCTAACATCTCTGGCGTATAAGTATCAAAAGAATCCATATCACCTTTAGGAAAATTTAATTTTTCTCCCCATGAACCTAGTCCATGCCCTATTTCTCTAATAGGATTAAATAACTGTGACTCTAATAATGTATCTCTTACTTGACTAGGTTTAATAGACGAACTAGTAAATTTATTTAAGATAGGAGCATCAAAAGATAAACCATTATGCATAATAAATGTATCTATATTTTTACTCCATTCTCCAAACTGTTTAGTATCTTCTTGTACCCATTCTTTTATCGTATTAGTTTTAGGACATTTAGCTACTATACAATGTATCTCTGTGGTTTCATTTTTAAAACCATTTGTTTCTATGTCAACTATCGCTGGCATTTTCTTTCTCCTCTAATATACTTGAAACATAAAACTCTTCATCTACATATGTAAAACTATCTGGTTTTTCATATCGTTCTGCTCTTTGTTGTGCTGCCTTTTCATCTTTAGCTTCTATTTCTTTTCTAAAGTAATGAATCTTTTTAGCATACAAAGTAAATCTAGGCATTAATTTTCTCCTTTATCTTTTACTTTAAGTATTTTTAATAATCTTTCTTTTTCATTTAATTTATCTTCTATTGATGCAGTAGTAGTATGTAATGTATAATCCCATTGACTATCATCTCCATAGATTGTTTCTTCATAAACTACTTCTGTTTCATCTTCTAAATATTTTTCATCTGGAACTTGTTCTGTACTACAAGCTAATTCTTGTAACTCTTCATCAGTTAATTTTTTATTAGCTCTAACAGTCCATACTCTTGTATCTGTTGTTGTTTCTTCTACTGTCCATTCATATTTATATTTCATTTTTATTCTCCTTATTTTCTGTAGCTCCACACCAGCTACATTCTTCTCCTTTACCTATAAACATTTCCATCTTTTCTACTGGACAATAGTGATACCACATCCAATGTCCATCATGTTTAGTTAGTTTACCTTCTTCATATTTCATTTTAATCTCCTATATTATACAGTAAAATCATTAACACTGTCAAGTGAATTATCTTTTAATTCTTTTAGTCTACCAGTTTTCTTATCATATAATAAACTACCAGCTGGTCCTGTATCACCTGTATATCTATTCTTAAGTATACGTAAGTTAGTAGTGTTAGCAACTAAAGAATCATGTGATTGTTGATTACGTTCTAGTGCAATAACACAGTCACTAAGATGTGCAATAGATGCTGAACCACGTAGATGTGATAGTGTAACTTCTTTACCATTTTCATGACCTATATCTCCAGCTGGTCTTCTTAGATGCGATACAAGTAATAAACCAATACCAGTTTGTTCTACTAGACTTCTTAGTTTAGTCATAAGCATATCAATAGAACGTCTTTCGTCATCACTAGCTTGACCACTTACTAGTATAGATAAATGATCTAATATAATCCATTTACAATCTAAAGCTTTAGCCATGTACTGTACACGATTTAGTATTTCATCATTCTGTAATGAACCAAAATGATCAAATGCATAGAACCTACCAGTACCAATAGTCTTTTCTTGCCATTGTAGTAATTGTTCTTTAGGATATTGATCACGTATTTCTTTAATATATAATCTTGCATCAGCTTCAACAGACATAATATTAAATGCAGTCTTTTTAATATTCTCTTCTAATGCTAATACACCAATGTTTGTATTAGTAGTACGTAAAATATGATGCATTAGTTCTCTAGTAACAGATGACTTACCCATACCAGTACCAGCAGTAAAAGTAATTAGCTCACCAGAACGCATACCATAAGTCTTTTCATTAAGAGCTTCCCAAGGATACAAACAAGTATCACATTCTTTCTCATAATATAAAGTTTCTTGTAATGATTTTAAGTTTACAATACCTGCTGGAGTATAGACATCTGCTTCCCACCATTCACTCATAAACTTTTGTCGCTGACCTTTCATAAGATATTCATTAGCATCTTTAAGTTCCATACGCATTATCTTACATTTGTTAGGTTCAAATAACTGAGCAACTTTCGCAGCAGCAGCTTTGCCATGTTCGTCATTATCAAAACATAGAATAATATTATCAAATTTATTTAGGTATTCGTAAGATGCTTTACAGTCACGTACTGCACCAGCAGCACCAGTCTTAAGAGAAACAACAGACCATTTAGATCCCATCATTTCATATGCAGACATAGCATCTATCTCACCTTCCGTAATAGTTATGTATTTACCTTTGGCAGCAAATAAGTTTTGACCAAAGAGAACAGCATTAGATAATGACCCTTCAGCCCAGAACTGTTTTTCTTTAGTAGTTCTAACTTTAGATGCAACATGAGAGCTATTAGCATCATAGTATTTATATATATGTTGTACTATTTCTCCTTCTGTATTACGTTTAACTTCTACATTAAACTTATTAGCAGTAGTATTACTAATTCTTCTATCATCTAATCCTCCTTTTTCTCCTTTTGTAAAGTTAGTTTGTACGACACCTTGTATAGGTGCTGGCTTCGTAATATTCATTTCATTCCTTTCTGGTGGTGTATAATGTTGACAAGAAAAACAATACCAATGTCCGTCATCATATAACGTATTAGCATCACTAGAACCACAGCTAGGACACTCGGTTTGTTTAATAGCTTTTGACATAGATTCTCCTAATCTAAATTGTTTAATGCAGTTTTATAAAGATCTGTAGCAAAATCTTTTTTATCTTGTACAATATCTTTCATTTCTTTTTTAGCTAATTTTCTAGCTTCTTGTTTACTAAAACCTTCTTCTTGATATTCTTTAACAAGACCCCAATATATTTTATTACTTTCTTTATCCCATAATTGTTTAGGCATTGTGTACTCCTACAGTTATTGGTTGAAATAGATATGGATGATTCTTATTAGATGTATAAGTATATTTAGTATATATACCTTTAACATTTTTCTTACTATTTAAATCTACATATGTTATAGTATCTTTACGTTTATCTTCTTCTATAACTTTCATTTTACATCCAAGCATAGTCCATAATCCTTTATGATATTTCATATGTTCTTTAGTTGTCATCTTTATTCTCCTTAATATGTGACGCATCAGGATTCTCTACCCATCCTGTATCAGTAGTAATAGATTTAGATGGATAAACTTTGCGTCTTAGTTC
>VTLG01000531.1_pt1 | contig 60828 bp, 78 predicted proteins | sample 4694571 | NCBI WGS metagenome assembly VTLG01 (sample SAMN12604809, study PRJNA352737) | marine metagenome | biome: ENVO:00000447; feature: ENVO:00000209|ENVO:00000569|ENVO:01000036; material: ENVO:00002151; isolation source: viral sequences binned using virsorter ...
TATTTTTTATATCATCAGGAACATCATCCCAATTTGTTTCAGACTTTTCCGTATGAGAAACGTAGTACCGTATGTCGTTAAAATCTAATCCAGACAAATCTGCACCCCAAGTCAAATCTGATTTTTGTAGAAATATTTTATATGCTTTTATACGATAATCTAATAACCACTTAGGTTCATCCTTTAAATCAGATATTTGCCTAATGGCCATTGTAGTCAAACCCTTGTCAAATTGAACTTTGGGTTCAATATCATCTGAAAATCCATATTTATAATCAGACTGTTGTAACATTGGGTTCTCCCATATTTCTATTCATTCCTTTCATATTCATTTAACTTGTTTTCTAACTCTATTATTTTCTGCTCTAACTGGTCAACACATTTCTTTTCTAAATAAATATCGTATAATTCGGTTAAATTGTGACCCTCTATCTCTTTTTTTAGACACTCTAATTTTTTCTCTATCGTTTCAATATAATCCATTATTTGCTTTGAACTATATTCCCACATATACCTAATATACCCCATCGGTCTTTCCATTTAATTTATCCCTGCTAATTGCAATACAGATTCTCTCCAGCATCATGATCAGTAACATCTCTAATATCCATTACATCTGGAAATTCATCATATATCATTCTACTAACCTAAGTATACCCTTTCCCCATCGAACAGCAGTATATCTCATTTTTATAAGACAATGTTTTCCACAATAAGTTTTTTTACTTCCCTTTTTCAACTTCACCTCGATCTTATATTCAGTTATCAATTTATCATATTTACTCAGCAATTTACAATCCAAACATTCATATTCATATATCATTTGTGATATGGGTTTTCTCCCGATTCATGATCAGTAACATCTCTAATATCCATTACATCTGGAAATTCATCATATATCATTGTCTCTACACCATTCTTTAAAGTAGCTGATGATGATGAACATCCTTGACATCCACCACTCATTTCTATATACAAAATAGAATCATCCTCATCATATCTAACCACATCAACTTGACCACCATGTGATTTTATTTGTGGATTAATTTGTTGATTGAGTAATTCCTGTACATCACGTTCCATATTGTTGAATATAGGTTTATTTGGATTATCTATGACAAACCCTACCTGTTCAAGAGTTTCCTTATAATCTATGATTGAACCACTCAACGATTGCATTGATACATCATCTACTACTACTTCAATATCATCAAATTCATAAAAATTATCTCGCATGTGTCCCGCTGGATTTTCGTCCCTTTCTGTTAGACCCATCGTGTATTCGTACTCTGATACGGTTCTTCCCTTTATCATTACCCGAACTAGGGCGTTCTCTGGTTCGTAATGTTCTCCTTCGTTTATCACTGTCTTGAACTTTTCGATTGCTGTTGGGGTCACGTTTAATGCGAGTTGACTCATTGGAGGTTCTCCTTTTATTCAAAAGTTGTTCATTCCTTTTATTCAAAAGTTGGTCATTTCGTTTACGATACATTTCCTTGAATTCTTTATCAACATTTCTCCGTTTTGGTGCAGTACGGAAATGTGTCGTTAATCGTGAATTAGGAACTCGCTGCCTATCAACATTACTTCGTATAACTACGGTAAACGGTTCATCATACCACAATCTGTCATAATAATACAATCGTCTTGGAATCGGTCTTGGTGCATATGCATAATAACCAGCATAGTCATGCGGTACTGTATGTATCCTAATAACGTCATTGGGATACGGTTCATATTGAATTGTCGATACACCACATCCACCAAAAAATATTGTTCCAGCAACGACACTGACTTCAAACAAAGATTTTAACATAATACCTCCCTTATACTGGATTCGTTGCAATATGTTTAGTTATTTCTTCTGTAACCTTTGCTTTGCAAATAATCTTTCCTTCTATGTTCAACACTACATTATTTTGGTTTAAATCTCCACCTACTATTTGTTTCCATGCATCTTTGGCATTCGCAGCTTCGATCTCAACCATATTCTCTGATGCTTGAGTATATGTAATTCTAAACGTTTTCATTTTATCCCCCTATGAATGCATTGCAACAATTGCAATAATCATTCCAATAATTGAAAATATACAAAGCAATAAAACCCAACGTATTAATTTTTCTAATGTAACTTTAATCATCTAGTTCTACCTCTTCCACGTCCACGCATCGATCTAAATTGTTGGATCATATTTTGACGTTCCTCTGGTGATGCATTCTGGAAATTCTGCACTTGAGATTGCCAATCTACACCACCCGATCTACTACCACCAACTCGTCCTCTACTAGTTCTTTGTCGTACTCCTGTATCGTCTTGCTGTTCTGTTGTCTTTTCTTCAGAAGCGACTGTGCTATCTGCACTTTTAGTGGACCTACTAGTTCCCCTTCGGCGAATAGTGGCACTTGTATTAAGAAATCCAAAACTCGGCTGAGTAAATTTCATATTGTCATCTAACTGAACCATCCCTCTATCAATTTTCTGAACAACGTTATCGCCAATGTTGTCACCAACACTAACAAAATAAGCTCTGCCATTTCTCGCATCCCTTATATATGCTTTGAAATATTTTTTATCTTTACCGATAATAGTAGCAAGCAATTCATATTTTGGGGATAAATCTGGTTTCTTCCACCCCAACGGTCTGAATAAGAAATTATCGGTAATTGGTTTATAATAGTCATAACCATCCCAATTTACTTCAATTGGTGTAGTTAGTAATAACAACAATAAAGTTAACATCAATCACTCGCATTTTCTAATAAAGTGTTATCTTGTTCTGCATTGTTAAACCAAAAGTCAATTACTTTTGACCAACTTCCAACAAATGCACCTATCAATACCAAAAGCACTTCTTTCCAACCTTCACTGATATCCTTGCCCAATGCAACAAACAACATCATCAGTGCTAAAATCATTGCAAAAATTGCAATTATAGATATGGTTGAATACCATTTCCGTTGACTTCTATACATTATCAATTTCAAAAGTTCCTCATTTATCACTTGCTCGTTTTGCTCCTGTAACTTTTCCATATCATCTTCATCAATTTCTTCCTCATCATCGTTTACGAGTTGTTCAATTTTTTCATGAATTTTAGATCTGTCTTTCATAAATTTTTCCCTTTACATTTTTCACATTTGCATGACCACTCCGTAGTACCTTTTCCATTAAAATTATCACATACATGACTAATACCTGGAATGCTAGGTGGTAGTTTTCCTTTCTCAGCATTATATCCACAACGGAGACCAAACCCCACCCCTATCAACCAGATTATATGTTTGCAATTATAACAACACCGATCAGTTTCCTGAAAGGCGTGGCCGTGTTTTTGTATCTGTAACATCATTATCCTTTTCAAATTTATTCTTATAATACGATCCATTTCTAACGGTGTATTTAGTTTTCACATTAACAGTGCAAAGAGGTTTGTCAATACTATCCCAAAGAATCCATTTTTCTTTAAACTTTTCAAACCTCTCTAATTCTTTTTCTTTAATAGATTTCACATGATCCTCCACTACATGCTAATTCTCCTTGGAGGTCTGTGTTATCTTCAATTTCTTTCACCTCTTCAAGGTTTATAGAAGTTATGTGTTTGGAAAATTGTTCAAATTCCTCTTGATCAATATCTTCAAATGGTGCTTGAACATAAGTTCCTGTGTCATACGGTAAAAACGACAGACCATTAAAAGAATCTTGATTATCCCATAACCACAACGACACACTATTCCACTCATTAGGTTTTATACTAACAGTCGCAGACACATTATGTGTATTCATTCCTCCTTTATGACCAGACTTAACCCAGCTGTTGGTAAAATATTTAATCCTTTCCAAAAATTGAGTAACATCTTCTGTTCTAATTTTTGCACTGTCTGGTGCTTTAACTGGAATTGTAATAACTGCCCCATCTCCAAATACCTCATCCTCAAGAATTTCTGGTACTTGATCTAAAAGATATTTATATATTGCCTCATTTTTCCCGACACGCAACCTCCTCTTGTAATAATGATTATGCCATGCATGTACTCCAGATGATGTACCCAAAACCAACGAACCAGTACCCTCTGGTTTAATACAAGTCACCCTCTTTGCTGGATTGATATCTAACAGACCTGCAAGTACTTTATTTTCCTTTACTGCACACTGAGCAGCTTCTATAAAATCAAATTCAGACTCATCTATAGATGCAATTCCAGTGAGTGATACACCTAAAAGTGCTTCCTTCTCAGTTTGTTTTTTCCACTGTGGACGTAAATAGTGGAAATCAGTATACGATGCTTGCAACGTTCCAATAAAAGCTGCAACTCTAGCACGATCATTTAAATCTTCTTGACTTTCAATATTTGCAACATTAATTGATGTCAAATTACAGAACTGATAAGGATTCAATGAAATCTCACAACACGGATTTGATCCCAACTCTATGTTGTTGGTAAAATACAATCCAGGTTCACCACTGCCCGAGGTCTTAATAACATCCCACTTGGTTTCAAACAGATCCTTAGTAATTAAGGGTCTTGCAATTACAATAGAATTATTTGACCTTGCACGTTCTGGATAGAAATAATACCACTGGATTTTCCCATTCTCCTTAAGTTCCTCATAATCATTCTGTGGGAGAAAAACCTCTTTAGTCATACAATATTTTTCATCTCTCCATGCACTGACTCGTACATTATGCACACCATCATGCTCACCTAAATGATCTTCTACTACACCATCATATGTCGTCTTGCATTTCATCATTTCTTCATCTGCAATACTGAACAATGAAATCAATGCACTTCTGCGAATACCTCCTGCCAATACTGCATCTGCAATCAAACAGAGTATATCATGGCATTCTAACGGTGTAAGTTTATCACCATCATCTTTAGAATCTAAAATTGTTTGTATTTTATTGAGACAACGTTTTAACGGTTCTCCCCCAGGTGCCCTCCCACCACTAATAATTAATCTAGCACCCTTTTCTCGAATTGATCTATAGTCGAATAATGGCAATGATCTGTTAGCAAAATATGCTTTCAATAAGACCTTAATCGAATCTGCCCATCCTTCAATAGAATCCTGTACCAAATACCTACGTGACTTAATAGGTTTTCTCACTTCAGGTAGTTCTTCTACATGATGTCTCTGTACTGAATATCCAACTCCACATCCAGATAATAATAAAAACATTGTTTCTGAAAATGCCATAATATCTGTTACTGGTAAATACGAACAATTAAACATTCTCGATGGATTTACTTCAATAGCCATTCCTGCAAATTGCATAGAACGCATAGAGGGTATTACTTTTTTTGTATAAACACTTTCATATGCATTATTAATAAGTTCTCTTAATTCAGGATATCTATTTATATGCATTTGTTTATTTCTATCTACAGTTTCCTTATAAGTTTCTCTCCTTTGTTTTTCGGGTAAATACTTTGCGTACTTCATATGATGAGTTAAATCACTCAAAAATTCAAGATTTTTATCCATGTCCTTCTCTCCTCAACACTTTTTCCATGAGTTCAAGCTAAATTTTGCCTTTATTCCTTGGTGTGTATTTTTATTTATTAAGTCAACGATTTTTGCTGTATTCATACCAGACAAAAAAATGTCATTTATATCTTTTTCCTTTAATTTTTCTGGCCAAATACAAATAGGGTAACCCATATCAATATATCTATTCATTCTACTAACCGTATCCTTGTTTCTAGGTTCATTATCCATAACAACTACACCATTCGATGGTTTAACTATATCAGGCAAAAGTTCACAATCACCACCACCCATAGCAATACAATTATTAAGAAACAAACTATCAAAAGGTCCCTCAACAATGTAAACGGGTTTATTGAAATCAATTTTGTCAAGTCCAAATACTTTTGGAACATCTTCCATAATCTTAATTGTAATGTATCTTTTATTATAAACATCATCGCTAACAGTCCTTCCTTGTAAATGTGTCAAATTTTTTTCACGATTATAAAATGGGATTATAATTCTAGGTTGGGTTTTGTCTAAGGTAGGATACTTATCTGGAAGTATATCATTAATAAAGTTTCCCCACTCTTCCGTAAAGTAAAAATCAGTTAATTTAGGTAATTGTCTTTGCATTAAATATTTCATTGCCACGTGGTCATTGTTCAAGTTAAGTATAGACACTAAATATTTAGATTTTAAGGTTGTTCTAAAACTGGGTTTTTCAAATTTAAATTCTGGATCTTTATAATTAGCAAATCCAGTGTCTCCAGATTTCCATCTTTCCATAATATATTTTTTATGCAATTCAAAATCTAACTGCTTTAAAAAATTTGCAAGTGTTGTTCCAACACCACAATTATGACATTTATAAAACATGCCTCCTTTTTTGCGATAAAAAAATCCCCTAGCCTTTTTAAGATTCTTTTTAGAATCTCCGCATAAGGGACACCTACAATTGTATAAATAATCCTTTTTATATGCAAATTTAGATAATCTGTTACCGATCAACTTCACATACTTAATATCATTTACTATGCTCATTATAACTATATTATAACATAAAAAAAGCCATTTGTCAAGCCTTATTTCATCATTTGTACTAAAGATAATATTGTACTCAAAACTGCTGGTATTCCAGCACCACAAATTATTGCTTTCCAACCAATACTAAGTGAGGTCTCCATTTTAGTCAACCTTAAATCCAAATCATGCAAATGGTTATCTTTCATCTGTCGAATATCAATAGCTACATTAGATATTCTTTCTTCAAGGTCTTTTAATTTCTCGTAAACGAGATTAACAGATTCCTCCATCCTACCCCTCCAAAATATTACCTTCAATTTTTACAACTGGTTATATTTATGTAATTCGTATTTTACATCTGAACATATTCAGAAAATTTCTTTCTTTTCTTTTTCTTATTGCGTTTTCTATATTTCTTTTGTGCAGATTTACTAACAGGAGGATCGTCGGGAGGGAGACCAGCAAAACTACCGGAAGACGCATTAGTCGCTGGCATATCTTCAACTGTCAACTTCTGATCAATTGCTTTAAATCCACGTTTCTTTGTAATAGTCTTTGCCATTAAATTTAATTCCTCTAATTCTTGATCCCAAACTAAACTGAACGGAACATTAATATCTATAGACATTTCTTCAACAACTTTTTGGACATCTTCATTAAAAGTTTTAAGCACTGCATTAAATCTAGTATTGAATAACCTAATCAATTCAGAATTTGTGACTGAATTATCATCCCTCTTATTATTAATTTCTGCAAAGAAGTTGTTACAATATTCAACATCAACATTGAGTACAGAAAACAAATCACCAATATACTTTTCAACTTTCTTTACACTAACAACAGAAATTTTTTCATTCAAAAATTCAATATCCTCTACAAGGTATTTAGCATACGTAGTTTCATAATCTTTTCCTTCTTTAAACAACAACAAAGAAGCGGCAGCAATACTAACAAAATTTTTACTAAGAAATGGTACTTTATGTAAAACCTTTTTAAGATTCCAAATCATTCGTTCAAAGCGTCCGTATGCTTGTTTTTCAGCAGGAGTCTCCAAATCCTTCATCTTCTTGAGTATATTTCCTTTTTCATCTATTATACCCAATTTATATGCTTTAGTTTTGTTAAATGGAGTCACTAAAGCTTTTACAAAACGGTATACTAAGTAGTAATCTGTTACACTAGCCATTAAATTTCCCTAAGAAGGTCTATAATAGTTTGATCTAATAGAATAATATCTGTACGTATATTTCTACCATCTATACCATATACAATTTCTGGTAGATAACTAAGTTGTATTAAAAACGGTTTGAGTAAAGGCCAATATTTTTCCTCTAATTTAAAAAACAACATTCTCACAGCAGACTCACCAAAAATATTAAATAAAAATATCAAGTGGTTGACTATTAAATTAGTCTTTGCCTCACCTTTATTTAAATAACGATTAAATAATCGTTTTAAATATTTAAAATATTTTAAATCATCATTAAATTCATCAATGCCAGTGCAATGAGGGTTATGATAATTATGAGCGGCATACAATATAAAGTTTTTATCATTCAAATCAGGAAAATTCATATTTTATTTATTCAGCTTCTTCCTCCTCTACTTCTTCTACTTCTTCTACTTCTCCTGCTATAGTCCAACCAATTCCGCCAACTGAAACTAGACATTCAGTATTTCCAGTTGCTGGTTCTGTGAAAACCCAACCTTGCCCATCTATGAAAATAGTGTTAGCAGATTGATGTGGATTCCAATTCGGTTTTGCTGGTGCTAATTTAGCCATTTTGCTCCTCCTGTGTTTCATTTGGTTGATTTAATAAGGTACACAATTCTTCAATTTGTTCTACGCTTAAAGTTTCTGCTAAAATTATAGCAATATTTCCAATACTTGCCTCACTGAACTCTCTTAAATAACCTTCAGTTTCGGCCTCCCTTTTTGCTTTACGTGTAGCAAGGCGATTTACAGCACTTTTAAAAGCCCTTGATTTTTCATCCACTTCTTCATCTTCCCTTTTCTTTTTCTTTTTTACCGTTTTGGGTTCAATCGTTTTTTCATCTTTTCCCCCAATGATATTGCGGATGAGATCAACTAGATCATCATCCTTTGCTTGTGAAAAAGGTCTTGCTGTACTATCTGCAAAATCTCTCATTGTGTTCCTCCTTGTAGGTTAGTAATAATTGTTCAATACTTTTATTACGTCTTTTCTTATCATCAAAATTGTTTTCTATTATTAAATCCCAATCTCCCCAAGTATCCAATGAGTTTTCTGCAATATGTTTATTTGGTTGATGTAAATCTTTTTCAACACGTATTAATATTCCGTCTAAATCTCGTATTCTCTGCGCTTCATTTGAATAACGCATATCATCTATTATCCAATAGTCATTATTATTAATTTTTTTATTCTCGTATCCAAACAATGCATTGACCCAAATATCAGAATCGCCATAATCTCTTGCCGTATTTCCAATTATCTGTAATATTGTTCTGTAGTTTGTTGTCACCATTCCACTATTGGTAGTACGAGTATGAATATAAATTGGAAGGTTTTTCTGCTTATCTTTCTTTATTGTTTTTATATCCGTATCATACAACTTAGATACTACTTCATATAATGGTTGTGCAAAACTTTTAATTTTAACTTGCCTTCCTTCTTTTTTTAATATCTTGAATAAAGTTTTTGCAACTCTTGATTTTCCAGACTTTATCTTTCCACTTATACCTATAACCATTATTAATCCTTAATCTTTTAAGCATCGTTCTATATTTCAAATTACTCTGCAAACTATGTTACAACATGTTCGGAGTATTTTTTCCTTTTCAATTTCCTAGGTTTCTTAGGATCCCAAGGATCTTTCCAACGTTTTCTCCGAGTTGCCCATTTTTTAGCAGTAGCAGTAGCAATAGCATAAATTTTACTCTTTTCCCAATTAGAATGATCACGTTTTAATGCTTTAACTATTTCCTCCTTCTTCTTTTTTTCATTATCACTTAATGGTCTTTCTGTAACAAAATTTTGTACTTCTTCTTCTGGTGTAATAGCCTGTAAATATTCTCTGTATGTATTTGTTCCTACTTCATATGTTTCACGAATCCCCATATATTTTTGCAAATCATTATAAAGATTTTCCCCATCACGTTTACTAAGAAGATCTGGCAATCTATATAAAAATAAATCCTTTTCTCCGTTACGAACTAATTCTCTCAATCTAGTAGCAGACATTCCAGAAACTCCTTTAGAATCTGGATTTCTCTGTCCCGCACTAACAACTTTTATATCTATTGGAAATTCATAATATCCATGCTTTGAATCAATACCGTTATATCTATTTAGCATACGTTCAAAGTCACGAACTCTATCAGATCCAACTACCATTGTTACTTTTTCAAACCCCATATCGTATAACAAAACAACTGCATGTAAAACGATTTTTATTCTAGGATCAGATATTATATTTTTAGCATATCTAGGAAATGCCCTTTTCATATATGAATATTTAATTTTATGAGGCAAAGGATCTGTTTGTGAATTTTGTCTCCAACTAGGAAATATATAAAACTTATCGGCTCTAACAGATGCAACTTTTCTAATTAATTTTTCATGTCCTATAGTAGGGGGATTAAACCTCCCAAATGTAAAAGCAACACTTTTCATATTTTCTCCTACCAAAGCATTGAAACTGAAACCATCAATGCAAAAGATATAACTACTGCTAAACCAATACTAAATAACCATTTCATTCAAACACTCCTTTCTATGCAAACATATTATTGTGTATAATCAATTCATTTTCTATATCAATATCCTGTTTAAGAAGATTTTTTCTTACTATATAAAACGGATGACCTTTTCCTTTTCCTGCACCTATATCAACATGTGTATAATCAGGTATCTTTCTAGAAACAATTCTAGTCATACGTTTATAAGCAACAACCCTAGATTGTTCACTTTTAGTTGCACTATAACTGACCACATTAGGTTTTTTAACTCTAAGAAATTCTATAATTCGTTCTATAACCCAAGCAAATATTATTTTTGAATTCCCAGTACCAGTTTTTACATAATGTCCGCCAACATCAAAACTAACAAACCAAACATCACCAGCGGCACCTGCTTTCTTACTCTTATATATAAGCAAAGTTAAATCATGTGCTGGAAGAAATACTGACCATGAATTTGAAGTTTTAGTCCATTCCCATCTTTCTGGATCTATAGTAGATTTTATTTCTGGAATAAATTCTTTAAAGTTTTTCATTTTAAGTTCCGAAACAATATCCTAACTAATTTATCTTTAACTGCTCTTTTACCAGGCCATTCATTAAATTCTCTTTGATTTTTTACATACTGTACAGAATTATCATCAATATAAAGAAAAACAATCCCACCTTTTTTATGTGCTATCTTAACAAGTTTCTTGACTTCAGACTTCAACTTGCTCGGTATATTTCCATAATCACTGTCATGTATTTCATTTAAAAAATCTGCAAATTTTAACATCGATTAACTCCTTACCCATTTCCTAAATAAATTCGACCAATTAGATGATTGCATAACCTTTACTGGAATTCTCCCCGCTATTTCCTTTATATCATCTAGGTATGGTTTAAATTTAGACCCAAAATTAATAGCATTAATATCTTGCATAACACGATCAGCGTCAACATATATTTTCTTTACTGTAATACTATCCATTATAACTTCATTATATGTTGCACTAGTTTTTCGTGGATCACCCCCTAACATAGAGAATTCAATCCAATTTTCTGTAAAATATTCTTCCGCAAAATCAAACAAGTCTTTTGTTATCTGGAAGATTGTCCGTTTCAATTTCTTTTCAACGTTTTTATGTTCTTTGAGTATCCGTTTCCACTCAGGAGCAAGAGTAGTAGAAGCTTTTCGTGATAATGTATTTCGCAGTGCCGCTTGTAAATTATGAATTATTCCTTTATCTTCCGTTGCTTCCGCATCAGTTTTATTAATAATTTTCTTTCCTTGACTACCTACCCAAAAAACTAATGTCTGATCAAAGTCTTGTATTATTTTAGCAGGAGGAAGAATATAATATTCTACATCTTCAAAGAATTTACGTATTGGATTGTTGTAAAGTATTTTTTCAGTATGATCACGTATAATCTTCAAATATCCTCGTTCATAATCAGTAAAAAAATTAGGATTAGATGCTTGTATTTGTTTATTATAAATGAATTGTTTTAAATCTAACCATCGTCGACCTTGTCTATCAGAACCAGTAAATATATCAAAATTTCCTTCAAATGAAACATCACCAACAATCTCAGCAATAAACCCACCGCCAGTTGCAATGCCATCAACCATATTTTTACCGGAAAGAATATCTTCCAATTCTGTAAATGCTGATATTTGTTTTGCAGTTCCTTGTATATCTATTAAAGTTTTCAGACCATCTAAATCAGTAGAATGTAATGCTTCCACATCCTTTTCTCCAACTTGCAATCGACTCAACATAGTTCTTGAAAGTGGAAATGGCATAGTTGAAAACCGATTCATCCATTTTTCATATGACTTGAATTTTTGTCCTAATACTGCCTTGGTAACGGCAGATACCCTTCTTGCCTCATCTAATTGTGAATAATCTTTGAATCGTATCATTCTGTGTATCTCCTAAACAAACTGTCAATATTTGATTTTTGGACAGATCTGATTTTTACTCCTCTAACAGATTTCAACATTCGTTTAATTTCCTTCTCAGCAAATGCAGATTTTTCAAAAAAATCATCTGGATCATGTGGTGCATCTGGATCTGAAATTTGTTGTGCCATTCTATCAAGGTCGTACCAAACTTCTTTGATTTTAAAATTTCGCATTAAACCTTCACTATATGGAATACCTTCATAGTTAGAACGCAATAATGATTTCTGAAAAATTGGCAATCCTTCCCGCAATAAACTTTCTGCATTATCAAATAATTCTTTAGTTAATTCCTGAAGAAGTTTATTAAAAGTCTTTTTTGCCTCATCAACTTCTCTTTTACTAACACCTATCTTTTCAAAATCTTCATCCCATTCTAAACCATCCATATACATTTTAGATTCTAACCAAAACTTTTTAGCATCTCTTCCATCGACAATTGCCTTTTTCATCTTCTTAATCAAAAATCTAAATGCTATCTTGTCCCAAAATTCTACAAATGTTTTAGGAAGTCTACTCATCCTTTTTATCACATTAAACATACTGGTAGAATATTTTGATTTCCAAGTTGCAAAATCATTGTCATCAAAACTATCTGCCAATTTACTGAGATCAAACCAACGTCTACCTTGATTGTCTGGAATAGAATATATATCATAAGGAGCATTCAATGATACAGTTCCTTCCAATTCTATTGCAATACCACCTTTCGTTGCAACACCCTGATCAAATGTCCGATGGGCAAAATCTGAACGTACATATGTCATCACAGAAATAGTTTTTGCACTGTTTTGATTACCAATTAACTCTACCAATCCACCAAAATGTGTCATATGAATTGCAGTAATATCCTCTGCCAAACCTAATCGTCGCATCATAGGACCAGAAATTGGTAAGATTGCCTCATGATCAGGATTCAACCACAGTTTATAAGGAGTAGATCTACCACTCAACCACTTTCTAGTAGAGGCACTTGCCCTCTCGTTTAACTGTGAATATTCCTTAAATCTTATCATTTTAACAATGTTACCTTCTTTGTGATTTCTGCAAATGTATTCCGAGCATCACTAGTAGGTGCCTCACCCGTCATTTTAATATACCCAGCAACATCAATTCCATGCATCTTTGTTCCATCTGAATTAAGTCCGACTTCACTTCCGAACATACTCACACCAGCAAACGTTCCAATATCTGCATCAACTGTAACATAACATTCTTTAATCTCAATATCAACTAAATTAATTTCATTCCAAGAACCTCTTGCAGTTCCTAAATGTGCAGGATCAAGTAAAGTTTCAAACCTACGTATATAAGGTTTCCATACCATACTCTCCATTAAATCAAACCAACGTTTAATTGCATATGCTTTAATCTTACCCCCAAAAACTAATTTATTCCCCAACAACACAAACGGAGATGGTGTTGAAAGTGTTTCCTTCCGTCCCAACAATGCTTCTTGGTCTGGTGTTAACTCACCTGCCTTTCTATCAAACAACACTTCATATACAATTTGAGCTCTTGCTTTCTCTACTTGTTTAAGCATATCACCCAAGGTATCAGTGAGCATTAGCCATAGTTTATTAGTCATTTCGTGGAATGATGTTGTAGGAAGCAAATATTGCAACGGGATAAACCTTCTGCCTTGTACATCAATTTTACTGTGTAAATCAAAATTAGACGTAAATACAGGGTAACCCTCAACAATCAAAACAACTCCACCATCAGTAGCAACTCCCTCTGCCCATGTTCTAGAGGTCTTAGGATCAGTCATACAAGGTAATGCTTTTTGTCTTCCTTGCATACGTTTGACACCTTGCACATATTTAGGTTCAGTCAAATGAGCAGCCGTAACTCGTTTCTTAATACCAAACAATCTTTTTGCTATAGTTCTAGAAACTGGCAACGAAACTTCTCGTCCTGTTGCATCTACTCTTGGATTACCAAAATCAGGTTCATTAAAAACAATCTCATCTATAGTCTTTCTACCGAAAGCTTCGTTTATATATTCTTTAAATCTTTGCATTTAATAGTCCGTTGGAAATTTTCTACCAGTAGCAATATTAATTTTAATCCGACCATTCAGTGTTTGGAGTTTCTTAGTTTCTCTATTTATTATCCTGAGTGCATCACCTGAACTGTCAAAAGTTTCTATGGGAAACTTATACTTTTGTTCTTTCTTCCAAATTCGCAATTCAGCATCCCCAAAATCACTAGAAGATTTCAAATTATAAGGTTCACGAAACCATAAATCTTCAGCAACTCTATCTTTGTCAACAAAAACCTTTAATATTTTTGTATCAACCATCAAAATCTCATCCCACAAATCATCATCTAAACTTTTTAAATCACCAACATATCCTCCACCATACAAAAAGAAACTTGCAATACTTTCTTTATACTTTTCCTTTTTCAATTCATCTTCTACTCTATCAATAAACATTTTAATTGCAGCGGCCTTTTCTTTACCAGTTCCAACTTCAAAAATATTCCCATACTCCATTACATCATTACTACGCCAATACTTTGCAGGATCTGGATCAATGTTCATATCACGTACTTTCTCATCTACACCATACTTTATCTGTAACTGTGGATCCATATCTTGTTTTTCAATAACTTCACGATAAATATCAAGTTGAATCTGTTCAATTGCTTCAACCATGTCATCACGTTTGAGGAATGAAGAATTAATTGAAATATCAACCCACCTTCTTCCCTGTGAATCTCTCCAACTTGCAATATCTTGTCCAAACTCAACAACATTTTTACCTCGTACAACAACAAATACTCCACCTTCAGTCAAAACTCCTGATCCCATCGCAAAATTCTTTTTCCATTGATCTGCTGGTTTTGTCATAACAGGCAGTTGTTTCTTAGTGCCTTCAATACGTTTAACTATAGTATCCAATCCTTCTAAATCTGTGACGTGCAATCCATACATTTCAATTGATTTTTTACCAGTAATTCTATTCCACATTTTTGCAGAAAAAGGGACATAACTTCCGATCACTAATTCGGAAACTTTAGAATCTGAACCCTCTATTAAAAATTCTTTGAAACGTATCATCCCTTACCCAATATTCGTTTAATAACTCCTATACAAAATCCTATCATCCAAAATACATCGTATAACAACCTTAAAAAACATTTAAAAAGATAATTTCCAATTTTAGTGTCCATCAGTATATAATCTATGTATCTCATATTAACTTTTCTTATTCATTATTTTTGCAGTACTCAACAAATTTGTTATGTGATTTTCAAAATCATCATCTGAAACTAATTGAATCGTCTTAGTTTTTCTTCGCAACTTATCAAGAAAATCTTCTGCGGATGGTCTATCTTTCAGCAGTGTTTTAGCAAGTTCCATTGCGGCAGGAGATTTTGAACTTAATTTATTAAATATATCATCTTGAAAAGTATACTTGACTCCCAACATTTTTTTATTTATTATGACAATTTCTACTTGGTATCTTCCCAATATAAGTTCATTCCAATTTATGTCGCCTCTTTCTCTCCGTTCTAATGCATTATATTTGTATGCATTTTTAAACAATGTCACTTTCGGTTTAATAAACTTTTCAATTTCATCAAAATACATTTTAATTGCTTTACTAGCAGTCTCGCCATATCTTTCCAAATCTGGAAACGTTCCACCCAACAACTCCTTACCGTGTTTAACTCCCCACAATTCTGCAAGTTCTGGTTCTAACGTATTGTATATTCTATTTTTAAGTTTTCCTACGTGGTTTCCTAAACCTGGAAGTGATTTCTCAAAATATGTTGATTCTACCCAACGACGACCTTGCTTATCTTTAAAACTGTATATATCATCATCTGCCTCAAATGCGGCGTCACCCTTCAATAATGCAACTGCACCACCCTCAGTAGCAACACCCGTAGACAGCCAGCGAGTACCTGCTTCACTTGCTGTGTCGGTAGTTGATACTTGGGCGGCAGTTCTTTGTTTTCTAAGGAGTTTCTCGACACCATCAATACTGGTAGAATGAACACCATACATTTTCTTTACGTCTGTTATCCTTTTCCACATAGGTAAAGATAATGGAATGTATACACCTCCACGAGTACCATAAATCCCACCCTCTCCAAACACAAGACTTTTAACTGTGTGGGATCTCTGTTCTTCGGTTAAAAACTCCTTAAATGTTTTCATTCAATATCCTTTTTCTGTTAGTTTGGTATTCGTGGAAGTTTATCTTTCCCCAAATGATCCTTTCTGTTACGAGATTCTCGTTTCTTTTCACTTGCCCTTGATCTACGACTACGACCACGACCCTGTTCACCGATTTTAATACTTCTACGACCAAAAGAAAATCTTTCAGGTTTTACTGAAACCAACAACTTCTCATAATTTTCTGCACCGATAGTCCGCCTCAACTGACTTTCAAAAGTTTGATAAATTTCTCTAGTATTCTTGTGTTCTTCTACCTTCTTTGTATCATACAATGCCTTAGCATAGACATCTTTTGCACGAACTAGAATAGCATCATCTAGACCCAACACAAAAGCCGTATTGAACCACAATCTTCGGTATCGTTCCACTGTACTAAATTCTCGTAGACGTTCTCGACCACGATCCCATTGTTCTCTACGATTCCTAGACCGACTACGTTCTTCACGTTCTGCATCGGCAATGGTTACACCACCTGCAAATATCATTCCCATAATTATAGCAATTGCAATTCCACTAAACAAACTTCTCGTTTTCATTTTTTTCTCCTATAACAAAAATACAAAAAATATTATTCCAACGAATAATAACGATATTAAAAACATAACAGCAAACACTGTAATCAATACTACATCAATAATTGTTTTTATTATTTTAAATAATAACCTCACCTCATCAATTGTTTACGGATCTGTATTAAATCCAATGGTTTTAAAGATTGTCTAAGTAAATCAACAATTGGTCCTACACCTTGCTCCTTTGCAATATTCCTCAATATAAGTTTTATCCTATATTCCGGTGAAGATATTGGTGCATCTGGCGTAGGTTTGGGTCTTCCTATTGTCCCCATTCGTTCAGTAAGTTCTTTATAAGTTTTCATTTTTCACTCCCTTTAATACATCTGCCTTACAAATTTACTAAAAAAGGAATCAATATTTTTATCAGTGGTAGAATAAATTTTAATTCCTTTTGCTAATTTCTTAATATGTTTAGAGAATAATTCTTCCAATTTTTTTGAATCTTCTGGTACTTCGGGATCAAGTCCTGCAATTGTCCCTTCCTCAAAGTCCCAAGGAATTCCCAATTCGTCTGCCCAATGTGTTGGATATTCTCCTGTTGCAGCTTCAACATCAAATCTAATTTCTTTAACTGTAAAATCACTCATCAACCCTTCGTTATACTGACTCCCATCAGATTCAGTTTCCAATACTTCTTTAACACGACTCATATTTTTAGTTAGAAATTTCTCAGCACCATCAAACAATTTTTTGGTAAGTTCAAACAATCCTTTATTAAATAATTTTACTACTGGAGACTTTTTCGTTATTGGATACAAATTTATTTCTCCGGGACGTCCCAGAGAAGTATTTCTTTCTATAAACTTCTGACCTTCTACCCAAAAATCTCTCGTATAATCTTTATCTCCAATTATCCTCTTAGGATCAAAATGAATCGCCTTTAAACTAGCGAGAGGCCAGCCTGCTTTTTCTAAATCTGGTACAACCTTAGGAATATACTTTCTGCCAACATCACCAATTATATCCTCTATCATATTAGTATATTCTTTCATAAGTGGATCTGGTCCGGTAAGTTTTTCAAAATCAACCCAACGTCTACCCTGATTATCTACATGACTATAAATATCCCAATCTACCTTTAATGATATTTCTCCCTGCAATAAACAAACAACACCACCATCAGTAGCAACTCCCCCTTTAAACAAATTTTCCGCTTCATGTATACTTGAAATCCATGTCATAACAGAAATTTGTCTGGCACTATTCTGATTAGCAATCAAACTTTTCATTCCTTCAATGTTTGTAACGTGCAATCCTTTTGCCTCTGTCTTAGCAAGATTAAGACGCCTCATCATAGGTCTAGAGATGGGAAGAGGATGCACTCCTGGATGCAACCACTTTTTATAAGGAGCAACTTGAAACCTCAACCAATTCTTTGTTTGAGGACTCAATCTTTTTCTTTCAGTTAAAAATTCTTTGAATCTTAACATATTAGTTCCTTAGTATAGTTTTCCGAATGGACCAAATTGATGTTTAGAACCCTTTTTCTCAGCAATAAGCAACAAATCTGTCATATAGTTATTTATCTGATCCGGTTCCATCGTTAATAAATTATCAAGAAAATTAAGTTGCATCAATTTACTATTAGCAACCATTGAAGTATCAGACGTATCTTTAATTTTCTTGTGAGTGCCAAATACAAGTCCAAAATTATTTTTAAAATGTTCCTTTGTCGTAATACCACCAAAATCTATAGTTATTCCCCTTACAGCGGCACTAGTTTTAACACTAGTAAACATTTCAGCATATTTGTTCTGAGTACCTGTCCAACTTTTTTCATCACCATCAGGAAAATTTTGATGTTTAAAATATTCTTTATTATAAATTCCAAGTTTTATTTTTGAAACTAATTCTAAGGGTGCTTTTCCCAACCTGGCACCAGTATATTTTTTATTAGTTCCTTCAAATTTTAAATTTGAAAAAATATTAGAAGTATTACCTTTTATTTGGAAAGTTGCAAGTACTTCATTTCCATTTTTCACTTCTATAACAGTATCTTGTGTAGAAAATCTACTCGTACCAGAATCTACATCCAACCTACATCTAATATTCCCAATAGCAAAAGATAATTTCCTATAATTAGCAAATTGAATCTCACTAACATTAACATGTTCAAATAAAACATAATTTAGACTCATCTTTTTCAAAGAAATACCAACTATCTTTCTTTCTTTATACATAGTTCTTAAAAGAATATTCAATTCTTCTAATTTTGAACTTTTATTCTTTGGAATCTTATGATTAATTCTACGTCTTTGCTCTGAATCATTTTTTATCAACCATATATCAGCAGGATTCCAAGCATCCTTTGATGTCATTTTATAAGGTTTAACAATCCTATCACTAAGCACTAATTTTGTAATGTACTGCATAAAACCATTAGCATCATCACGGTCAAATTGTGTCCACGCAGGATTTCCAAACACTTGTAATAATTTTTTATTCTGAAGCCAAAACGTATTCATCCATTCCCACTCTTTTTTATTTGCCATGCCCTTATGCAACTTCCACTTACTCCCATCTGAGAATGTAATATCTGGATTTAAATTAAAAACTGGTTTATTATTAATACTGAATATCTTTTGCAATTTCTTCCTAACAGAAGATACTCTAGACACAATACTATGGACATTTGGAAAAACAACATTACGTTTAAAAGATGCTTCACAAATAGTTGCTACAGCATTTTCCTGCATCCCAGTAAAAACAGCTGCATCTACTCCTACCTTTTCAGGTACCCATGCACCTTTATTATTTTTTATATATGGAGTAAATAGAATTTTCGACATCAGACTACCACGAAACGTTATTTTTGAAAGTAACCACTGGAGTAATCGTAGCAAATTCTAACAATCTCTGCCATGAATCTCCAATGTATGATTTTATTTTGGCAATAAATCTCTTAACTTTACTAATAATATTCCGTAACCAACCTTCAGATAATACATCACTACCTTCTAAAGATTCTTTAACAATCATGTTTATTCCAATTCCGACTGCTGACCAAAAACTATAATATCCAGTTCCACCCTTAGGATTTTCAATTGACTTGTGCGAAGCTGATATTTTTTGTGTTGACTTAAACTTGACATCTGGTTTAACTTGTGTAGCAATTTTTCCGACATAAGAATCATTTGCATTTTTAACTACGTGCATTTTTGCATTACCTTTAAAATCAGTAACCAAAAAATGATCGGCAGTACCTTCACTATTACCAAACTTAACCATTCCAGTCATTGCTTCAAACACAAATTCTTCTGCAAATCTACTATTGTTCTGAAATAATTTCCTCATGTCATTCTTGAATGCATGGTGTGCCTCATCTGCTTTTTTCAAAACTTCAACATCTTCAAATGCTCCACGTTTAATCAAATCAGTCTTATTTCCTTTAACTCCTAATTTGGTCAAATCTGTAGTAGGTAGCAAATTGCTAATATGCTCTTCCATTAAAGATACAGCTGTATCTAACTCAGTCCCAGATTTTTCAGCTGCAACAGAAAATGTAGCAGATGCCTCACTAACTCCACCACTCATCAATTGTGCATTTCCAGTTTTTAATGAAATACGTCTATTTCCTATAATGAAATCAGTTTTCGGCGTTAACGTTGATCCCTTTGCTCCACTAGGAAAATGTCTATTCCAACGAGCAGATGCAGGATAGATATTTTTAGGAAATCTACCAAGACCAGTTAAGCCAAGAGAATCAATAATCCTTTTTCCAACTTCTTCTGAATTTGGAATTCGTTTTGAAACAAAGTCTGGACCACCAGCAGCTGCTACAATAACATGTTCCATGTCGTATGCAGACTTAGTATCAGACTCTACAAGAAAATCCCTAAACCGAATCATTAATTTCCCCGCTAAAAAATACCCCTACAAAATATTGAATCTTATAGGAGTATTTATAAATTGCTGTGATTCAACCACCAAAGATACACCAAGCAATAAGCAATATCATAAACACAATTGAACTGATTAAATCAGGTACAAAAGTATCATTCTTTAAGTTTTGTTTCAAGTTGAGCAATCATCCTTTCTAAATGTTTTCTGTGTTCTTCCATTTTCTTATCTTGCACTATATTGTATTCATCAATACGAGCAATTGTTTCATCCTGTTTAACATCACGTTCTCTGTTTGCTGAAATCATTTCATCCTGTTCTTCAGTCAATGCCAATAATTCTCTGAGTTGTCTTGCTTGTTCCTGTTCACTGTCATAATGGATTTTATCACTCACAATCTTTTCTAATTTCACACTATGAATTTCACTGTTGGGTACAAATCTCCAGATCATTCCACGACCATTGACTATCCCAAATATAGTCTGTGTTGCACCAATTTTGATAATGGTTGCAGGTTCATCTTCTAACCAAACCAAATCCCCTTCTTGAAAATGGGGATCATGTTTGAATGCGAGTCCTTTTGCAAGTTGTGTTGCAAAATCTTTAAACCATAGAAATATAACAATGGATACTAAGACACCAAGCCAAGGTAATATCAAATCTGTTACCTCCGGAATCATCTGACTTAATTCATTTATTCCAATTGCATCATCCATATCATTTCCCTACATATCTTAAAAAATGTCCAAACTTGTATATGTCACTGACCATTATTTTTATTGATGGAAAATCTTCCAACTTGGGGTTTGCAGAATCGATACCCCATGCCGTTTCAAATCTCCACAACAACCATTGTTTTGGTGGTATAGGCAGAAACGGGAACCTATACCACCAACCTTTTCTTCGTACTCTCCAACCATACATTAATAATGTGAATGTTATCAATCTTAATCTATATCTTTCGTAATTTTACTATTACCATTTCTTTCACTATTATTTTTACCACTAATAGTGAAATTTCGTACATCAAAAAAACTAGACACTGCCCCACCTACAATACCAATAAGAACCAAAATTATTCTCTCAAAAAATGCCATCTCACGTTCTATTGTTGTTTGTTTAGTGATCCAACCCACAAGTACCAACACTCCCATCATCATAACAAGACCAATCACGCCATAGAAAATGTGACTTAGTATAGTATGCTGTGCCGATAACTTTTCATGTAATGCCAACTGTTCTGATGTATCGTCTAAACTCTTTTCTGAAGAACTTAAATTCTTTTCTGTTCGGGTAATATTCTTAGTTAGATCTTCGATTTCTTGTTTGAGTGATAATATTAATTCATGGTCTGACTTTATATCATTTTCCATCTTCAATTATATCTTCTAATATGAAATATTACCAAAGTGCTTGTGTATTCTCAGTAGACGCACCAAAAAATGACATCTCCTTTAGGCCTCCAAACATGGCAAAATATACCATACCTACAAGAACTAACCCAACCATAACGTATACAACTATTCTAATTCTCAGTTCCTTTTTCGGATCTGATTCTGGTCTATCCTTACTGCCTCTCATTTTCTACTTCCCTTTATAAAGCTTATTTTTCCTAAGTTTATCCAAATTTTGTAAAACTTCTTCTTCAGTTTCTAACTTATCCTCATCACTGTACGTTGCAAACTCACCTCTTGTGACTCGCATAGGTGCGTTCCCAACTCCTGATCTCCAAAATGTTTCTGTTTTTGGTTCGACTATGATAAGTTCTAGAGACTCACCTGGTTCAATCTCAACTTTAGTACTGGGTGCACAACTAACAACAAATACCACTGATAATGCAAAAGTAATTAAAGTATTCATTTTTTTATTTCTCCCCCCACCAATTTTTTTAAATGTTTTTCTATATTTTTTAAACTGGTTTTTATTTCACCAATATGATTGGGCAAAAGGTCTTCTTTTCTACTAATAAATGCATCAACCATCATACTCGCAAATTTTCGAGACCATACATCATCCAACCTAATTTCAGAAACAATTGTTCTAGTTTCAACTATTTTATCACTCACTTTTATTCTTCCTCTTCACAACTGTTCTTTTCCAACCTCGTTTCAATTTTCCACCACACTCACAAGCATAAATCATCTTATGTTGGTTCTCAAACCAGAATGAAAGTTTTTTTAGTATTTCTGTTTTACAATCTTTACATTTAAATGGATACAGAGGCATATTTATTCTTCATCTTCAGTTATATCCCAACCCCATTCTTCCTCTTTCATATGCATCAATGGATCTGATTTACAACAGCCTGGACATTTCCAATTAAGAGATATTACATCTTCTGCATCATATATCTTATTTAAAATTCTCATCCATCGTGGAAAATTTGCTGTAATTATCATCTGACAATAGGCACAATAAAATCTATGAACATCACCAATCCCACGATATATACCCCACATGCTAACTCTACATATATCACCATTCTGACTACCACTATTATCAGGAATGGTAAAAATTGTATTTACAGGTACATGTTTTACCATACGAACCAAGCTGTTAATAAACTAGATGTCACACCAATAAAAAAACCAAGAACTATTAATGCTATCACAAAACTAATTAATATTTTCATTTTTTTATTTCACCCCATCGTTTTTCCCTACTTTATCAGGGAAAATTGGATCACCAGTTTGACTACCTTCAAAGTCATAAAAACTGACTATTCCATTATTTGGTATCTGCATACTATCGTAGTGTTTTCCAAAAACATCTTGAACAAACATTAAAGTGAACATAAACCATATCAAAAATATTACTATTAGTTTATCTCTATTATATTTAAAAAACTGATATAATCTAAGTAATTCTACCATTTTTCCTCCGATTAAATCCTCCAGCCACTAAAATCATTCTCAGACTCATCATCATCTTTATTATCATGTAAATCAGTTTGTGCCGTATCTTCAACATCATACAACTTCATTTTAGGCCTGTCAATTCCAATTACAAATCTTCGCAATTCTGTAGGATCGTTATACCGATTTTTAAGTTGTTTAATTAAAATTTGATTTAATTCATCCATTTCCTCAGTTACAATTAAAGCAAACATCAAATCAGCAGTAGCAGGCAATCCAAATGATTCAGATGTATCAGTTATTTCAACATCTGTATTAGAATATCCAGTCCTAGTAGTCTGTGTAGCACTCATAACTGGAATTGCATATTCAACTGCCAATCCTCTTAATTCTTCTGCAATTGATTTTATGTATGTATAAGAATTTACACTAGCATTAGGTTTTATCCTACTAGAAGCACAAATATTAATATAATCAATATACAATATATCAGGTTTAAATTCTTTTTTTAAATTCAATTCATTCAACAAATGACGGAAATGTCCTGCATGTGCAACCGCAGTAGGGTATTCTTTAATAATTAACTTTCCAGTTATTTTACTACATTTCTTTTCTATTTTCTCGTCATATTTATCTTTACTCAATAACTCTAAATCTTTAATATCAATATCTAATAAATTTGCATCTATACGTTGTGCAATTCTCTCCTCTGCCATTTCCAATGTAATATACAACACATTTTTTCCAGCATCAAGATTAGCAGCTGCACAATGACACATAAACAAACTCTTACCGACTCCAGTTCCTGCAAGAGCAATATTCAACGATTTTTTAGATAATCCACCCTTAGTTATAGAATTAAAATTTGTAAGGTCAAATTTAACCTTATCTTCTGTGGCATGATAATAGTCAAATCTATCTTCATAATCTTCTAAATAATCATGGCCAACATTCGGATCGAAAGAAACAGCAAGTGCATCAGATAAAATTTTAGGAATCTCTCCACGATCCCTAGTTTCTCTTTTTTCTTCTGGTTCTAATATATGAATTGAATCCATAACAGCATTATAAATTGCTTTATCTTGACAAAATTTCTCAGTCTCATCTTTCAACCAATCAATATTGGTTTCTAAATCCTTATCTGATTTAATCTTACCTAAAATTTTATACACATTCTCTAACAATTCTTCAGATAAATCAGTTCTATCAGAAATACCAATTGATAAAGATTCTACAGTAGGATTCTTATTATATTTTTCTAAATGATCCTTTACATGTTCAAATAATATACGTTCTAACGTATCCTGGAAATATGATTCCTTTAAAAAAGGAAGTACTTTACGAGTATAATCTTCATTATATACCATATTTCTCAATATGGTTTCTTCAATTCTCAAATTATTCTACCTCACTGTCAATAATCGCAAGTGATTCTGCAAGTTCATCAGAAATCTTCTCTTCCTTTTCCTCCTCTTCTATTATATATCCATATTTAAATTCCTTGTTCACACATTTTTCTATTTTCTCCATGACTGTTTTAGTAAAAAATTTCTCGGGATCTGCATATATTGCTTTTGCATAATATTTAGTACCTTCTATTTCAATTCTATTTCCAGACTTATGCCAAATTTCACCTTCAAGTGCCAAATCAATCAACCCGTAATATCTATCCAATCCTTTGTCATACGTCAATAAACATTCGACTAGTTTATTCTCTTTTGATAAACGACTCTTTTCCATCTTCACTTTAATAACATTTCCAATTACATCTGTCCCTTCTTTTTCTTTTCGTTTTGTCAAAAAAGCAATTGAAGAAGCAGAATATTTCAAACCAGATCCACCAGACATTTCTTTTGTCGGATAATAAGATCCAACAACATCATATACATGATTACAAACTAACATTGGTATCCCTGCTTTTGCAAGTTTCAAATTTAACACACGGAATGTTGCTTTAAGTATTGCAGCCTTAGTCATATCCTTAGTTTCAGACCCTTCAGCAGTATCCTCCAATTCTTTAGTTGATGACAACTGTCCTAAACTATCTAAAATCATCATCATCGGAGGTCGAAAACTATCATCTTGATTAAGATAATGATCAATTCCCTTTAATGCAATATGTCTAAACTTCTGTATTGATTCTGGTTCAGACTTAATCACACGTTTAACATCAATGCCCCTTTGTTCCATCATTTCGTTTGTAACAGCAGATTCAGTATCAAAATAGATAACAACTGAATCTGCAAATTCTTGCAAGAACTGTTTTATAATTCCAAGCGCAAAAAACGTTTTTCCAGTAGCAGTTTCTCCTGCAAATACAGTAATTTTATTATTAGCAACTCCACCATATATCGATCCTGACAACACTGCATTTAAAACATATGAACCAGTATCTATCGTACCCGAAAATTCGGCAGAAGATTTACCTTCCGCCGCAATTGTCGTGCCTTCATCATCCAAGTCCTTTACTAATCCGGACATAAAATCATTCATTTTTTTTCCTCTATGTAAACAAACCCTTAAACCAACCCCAAAAACCCATAGATTTTTCTACTTCCACCTTTTGTACTATATTTTTTGCATCTGCTTCTAGAACTTTTTTAGTCCATTCTGCATCATCATCTTGTCGTGCAAGTTCCTTCATACTGTTCCAAGCTTCAGTAGTATCCTCGGTTTCTTCTTCTTCTTCTTCTTCTTCTGCTTTTGCAAAGGCTTTTTGACCAAAACTCAAATCGGTATCAGTTTCTTCATCATCACGATCAGAATCTTCTAAAGGTTCTTTAACACCTATACTCCTTTCAAGCAAATCATTTTCCAAATCAATAGAAACTTGCCTTGTGTCTAATTTATTTCTAATTTCTGTTACTCGATCATCATCTAATGTACTCAAATGACTTTTTACATTAATTCCAAATTCTCTAATAATATCTAAAAAATCAGTAGACTTTTTATCATATTCTTTTGCTAATTCATAAACTCTCATATTTCCACCTCAACTAAAAAATGATTCTAAATTTGATTGTTTTTCACAATTCCATCCCACAACATTTAATACAGTTTTCAAAGGATCTAAATAAGATTTTTCAAACTGTAAATCATAATCCACATATTCATCTAATAAAAACTCTCCAGGAATATTATTCAAAAATGCAATTACTTTACCTCTGGTAGGATTGGGTTCTTTCAAATAAGTAAATTTAATTTTTTCACCTTCACGTATTCTAGGATACATAGTCTGTAAATTATTTGCATCTAATAATTTATTATAAACTAAACTTCCTCTAACATGCAAAGGAGTTCCTTTTTTACAACCATCCTTTGAACAATAATATTTATTCACACCATTAACAGTCCTGGGGAAAGATACATCCCCTGGTTTTAACCCATAAAACTCCTCCTTAAAATCTGCAACATAACTTTGCAGTTCAATTTCATCTTTGGTCATAATAAGTTCTAAAGATTCTCTAATTTTTTCACGACAAGCAGACGGAGTAGAACTACGAACAGCCTCAATACCCATAATCTTTAGTCTAGGTTCTTTGTATCTAACTCCTTCACTGTCATAGACATTTAAAATATATCGTTTTTTAGCAGTCCATATACCCCTATCAGCAATCACTTCTCTTGCCATAAACATTTTTTGCTCATAAACATTTAACAAATCTGCAAGATATTGATATGACTTTTCAATAAAAGGCATTAATCTATCTTCACAGAAACTATCTAAAGTATCAACAATCTTGCTAGATTCTGTTATAGATCCCATGTATTTATCAACAATGGCACGCATTGTAATATATACACTATCCGTATCACTAGCAATAACATAATCAACATCTTCTGTAGATAATACTTCATTCAAATATTTATTAATTTTCGTTTCAATCCAACGAATGGATAATTGTCCAGAATAAGTTATCGCTTCTGCTTGTTCAATATTAAAATAACGAAAATATTGATTTCCTAATGCACCATAGGCACTATTCAATGCAATCTTTTTTGCCATTTGTATATTATTATATTTAGCAATATCATTTTCAGCACTTACATCACCTGCCTCACGTTTTTTAATTGCCTCAAGCATTAAACCTTTTGCCTTTACTCGTTCATCATACATTTTCTCCATTAATTCAGGTAAAAATCCTTGTTTATCAGTACGGAAAAATTTTCCATTAGCAGCCATAGTCTTACCAGAAAGTTCCGGAAGATCCACGTTATCATCTAATATACCCTGGATTAATTGCTTTTCTTTATCATCACCCTTATAAGGCAAATATACATCATCTAGCATTGTATCTGGAGATATGTTATATTGCATAATTAAATGTGGATACAACGAATTCAAATCAAAAGATACAATCCAATCACCACTAATACCCTTTTCTGGAATATCCTTTACATACGCACCTTCATAGTCACTATCTTTTTTTCCGTGTGATCTCGGAGGAACTGCAATATCTTTTTTATTGAGATGATTATATATTAAAGCATCCCACATCCTAACTTGTGAAAATACATCCTCATAATTAACACCAGCATCATATGCCATAGTAATACATAATTCTATAAGTTTTAATTTAGTTTCAAGTCGATCCACCAAATCAACATCTTTAATATTATACTCTACAAATTTTTGATAATTGTTTTTGTAAAAGGTATGAATGTTATCATATTCTTCATATGAAAGTTTTTGTTCTTTTAATTCAACCCATGAAATATGTCCTAACTTATAACTCTCTTGATTGCTATATGTGAATTTTTTGTATAGATCAAGATAATCTAACTGTGAAACACCAGAAATATGATAAGAATAATGTTCTCGTCCCATCACAGTTATAATTTTTTCTTTAATTTTATTCCATGGAGATAATCGTAAATAACTTTTATCATCAAGTACCTTCTGCATTCGACGAATTAAATATGCCATATCAAACAATTTACTATTCCATCCAGTGATAACATCTGGATTTAATACAGAATATACTTCAAGAAATTTATCTAATAATTCTTCTTCAGAAGAACAATGTAAATATTTAACATCTCTCCTATCTGTCTCAAACAGACCCAATCCAAAAACAAAAAAATTACCACTAAAACTATCTTTAATAGTAATAACAGTTACCCTTTCTCTTGCTAACTCAACTTCAGGAAATCCATTTTCACTCTCAGTTTCTATATCAATTGTGCAAATACGTATCTTATCAAAATCATATTCACATTGAGAAAATTTATCTCCAATGTACATATGGTTCCAGTCAACCACTCCATAAATATCAAATCCAGAAACATCTTTATACTGTTCTATAAAAGTTCTAGTTTCTCTTATATTTCCAGGAGTTATTTCTGATAAAGGCAATCCATCAATACTTTTCTTATCTATTTTTCCATTAGGATCATTATTTTTGATGTAAAGTTTAGGATAATATTGATCAGTATATTTAACACGTTCTTCATCCTCAACAGAACGCACTAAAATATTAGTTCCCAGTGTTTGTATATTAGTATAAAAATTCATAGAAAAGGGGGTAGGATCACTCCTACCCCACTCATATTACCTTTCGTTTTACTTCGATTCAACTTTAGATTTACCATTACCAATTGAAATAACTTTTGGTCTCTTTTCTTCAGGAATAACATCTTCTAAATCAATTCGTAGAATTCCACCACTAAGGTCTGCATTCTTCACTATGATAGTATCAGATACAGTCCAAGTCCTATTAAAAGTCCTTGATGCAATTCCTTGATGTAAATAATCAACATCATCACGATCATTCGATCCCTTTACAACTAAACGATTATGTTCTGGTTCATGGATTATTTCAATCTCATCCTTATTGAAACCAGCAACCGCAAGTTCTATTGTATAATTTTCATCAGTTTTAATAATATTATACGGTGGATAATTTCCACCTGTCACAGGATTAGTTTCAAACGCATTCAACTGATTGAAAAGTTTATCAAATCCTACAAAATACGGATCAAATTTATTAAGTTGTTGAAACATAGTACTAGTCATTTTTCTCTCCTTATAATTAAGCGAGTTAATATCTATATGATCTCCGTTAGGCAGATCATTCGTTCAACTATTGAACGTCTTTCAATTATGTTATATTATAACATAAAAATCTCTAAATGTCAAGCCAAAAGCCACTATTTTTTGCCAATATTGTATTTTGGTATTAATTCCCATTCTTCCTTCTCAGCATACGGAAGAATTTTAATCTGACTTAATGGAGCAATATTCTCAAGAGTATTTCCGGAAACAATACTCACAAGACCCCATTCTTGCAATAAATTCGTAATCGCATTCCTACGTGCCTCATCATTTTCTGAAAAGTCAGTAGGTTTTCCATCTAACGCAAACAATTCTTTAAAATGCACTATATAATACTTACCCTGTTTATGCAAAATATGACATGATTGAAATAACTTACGTTCCTTTCTGGATGCCACTCCCATACGGGTTAGTGTTTCTTTCACTTTTAAAAAATCATCTGGTTGTTCTAATCCTATCTCAATTAATGTATCTATCATTTAACCAATCCACCTTTCTCTATGATTTCCCTAATCATAGCAAGTTCATCTGCAGGAAAAATATTTAAAACACGCCTAGCCTTTTCATCACTATAGTTATAATATTCTTTAATGCAGTCAATATCAGAAGATTCAAAAGTTAACCATTTTTCTGCTTTTCTAAATCTCTTCCTAATATTATTTATAAGATAATCAAACTGTAACTTCTTATCAGTAGATGGACGGAAATTCATTTCATTTACATAAAGGATACAATCTAAATTTTGTGATAAAGCTTTATTAATATTATAAGGGATATAAAACTTTTCTGCAACAGGATCATCACCAATTATATCATTTTTCTTATATGTAATTGCATTTAAATAATCAAATATATGACTCTCTTTTTCTTCCTCGTACACTTCCTTTTCAGGAATAACATCACCAAATAAATCATTCATTATAATATCTCACAATTATGCATAATCTTAGTTAAACAAGCAACCAAATTAATTTCTTGGTCTGCAACAAATGCAGACTTATAAGAATATTCAGCAATAATTAAAACCGCTTCTGGAATACTTCCTGGTTTCATAGATTTAGTTAAAGTATTATATATCTTACGATATAACAACGTAGGATCATTATCTAAATTATCCACTACCCACCTACGCATTTTTGTAAACTCCTTATCTTTAATCAAAGTATACAATGCGTCTAAATGAGCATCACTATAATCAGTTAAAATTCCAACATCAATAGTTCCACTTATCCCATAACGTTGACATTCATTTAAAACTCTCCTCCAATCAGGAAGATACTTTCCAATCAACGAATGTAAGACATCTTTATTATACTCAACTTGTTCTTTCTCTAAAATTCCTTGCAATCTCGTAGCAAATTCAGTTGCTACTTTCGGGAGATCAGTTTTTGAAATTTTGAATTCAACCACTGAACACCTTGAGTGAAGTGGACTAATAATACGATTGGAGAAATTACAAGTAAAGATAAACCGACAATTGCTGGAAAATTCCTCGATAAGACCCCGGAGTGCTGGTTGCGTCGATTGCGGATTGAGATAATCGGCTTCATCTAATATTACCACCTTTGTTCCGCCAGCAAAACTAACTGTACTGGCATAAGTTTTAATTTTAGTTCTAAGTGTGTCTATATTACCATCTTCAGACCCATTGATTAATATATAATCAATATCCAATTGCTCACATAATGCTCTAGCAATTGTAGTTTTTCCTATGCCAGCAGAACCTGCCAACAACAGATTTGGGAGTTCTTGTTTATCAACAAGCTCCAGGAAAGTCTTTCGCAGACTTTCCGGAAGTATACATTCTTCAATCGTTTTTGGACGATATTTTTCTACCCATAAAAATTCTTCTCTCAATTTACTTTTCCTCATCATAATAAGAATCTGGTTCAAGTGCTATCCAATATTCCAACGGAAGATCTTGATGGCGAAAATAACTAATTGCTTCCGAAGAAATTTCAACATCATAACTACCTTTCATAATTTTCAAATATTCTTCCTTGAAATACATACAAAAATTTCCAGAAACATTATTACTGCCAAGTACAAGATCAAATGTACTACTACTAGCATCTTTTTTTTCTAAAATTGATATTACAATATCCCCATTTATATTGCGTATTGCAATATCTTGTTTGTGTAATATCGCAGCCATATTTTTAATATGATTTAAATCTTCTTGTTTCAGTTCAAATTTAATTTCACTATTTGGCATCGTAATACTTTTAGTTGGTGATGTAATATTCGATGCGGCTGCATAATAATACTTAGACCTTGCACTACCATTCTCTAACGTTAAGTATTTATCATCAAAAGCAAAATTACCTCCTTGAAATATTTCATAATCTATTAAATTTAAAAATTCAGTCAAATCATATATACCAAATTCAGTTTGAAAATCTTCTGGAACATCTGCTTTTGCTAAAATGTTTTTCATTTCAGAAATAGTTTCTAGTTTTTGTCCAGGTTTAATCAATATACTAGAATTAATCTCAGAAAAATTTTTCAATATTTCAAACGTTTGCTTACTAATCTGCATTATATTTTTCTCCATACAAATACGGGTTCATATTTTAACCACATTCCATCAATTTTACAAAAATTCTTAGTCATCGGCTTCCCATCTTCACCTATTCTATTTCCTCCTGGCATTTGTGCAAGACACAATTTTTCAGTCATAATATATTTCATTCCTATACTTTTTAAAATATCATTACTATCTTGTTCTAATGGCAAAACATCTTTACCAAATTTAGCATCAGCAATATTCCACAATAATATACCTCCGTCCTTCAACCATGTATGTGCAGTTTCTAATGTGGGTCTAAGAAATCCATCTCTCCATAAACCATAAGTTCCAAACTTCTTATAAGATTGCTCCTCATCCTCTGAATATGCTTCCTTTGCAAAATAAGGAGGAGAAGTGAAAACTAAATCAATTTTACCTTTATATTTTTGAAATTCAGGATTATGTTGCATCACTTCAGATCCCAACTGATAAATTTCAAATGTATTTGGTCCTGCATTATCAGCAAAAAATGAAATAGCAGGATTTCCTCTAGTAGTTTTTGTATTAAAAAATGTTGCTAGATCATCATACTTAGTTAACCCATCCTCTATAGTATGGTCAGTATTGGGGTCATTACCGATATAATGTATAGAACGGTTATCTCTAACTGCCATTGCACCAAGTATACGACCGCCCCAACCAGCAGAGGGGTCCCAAATAGTAGACAACTTATCAGAATCAGTATATTTTTCATAAAGATATTTTGCTGTCAGTGGAGGGAAATTTACTGCATATTGACACCATGATATACGAAATGCTTTCAACCCACTAGGGAACAGCTTGTTATTCTCCTTTTTATATAATCTCAGCCAATAAGTAGACGAATCTAACTCCGGTACATTTGTCAATCTATCAACAGACAAATTCAATGAAATTAATTCATCTCTGGTCAAATACAAAAACTCTCTTTCTTTTATTGATGTACTATGTGTAACCATCTCTCCAGTTTCTAAATCCAAAGAATCTTTATTTCCACGAACACTGTCATAACCAGTATATTCTTTATCTTCCTCCTTACCTTGAACCCAAAAATCATAAACTCCATCATATTTTGAATCGATAAACTGTTCAATCCAATCAACAGCAGTATCAGCAGAAATCAACGATTTTTTAGGTTTATTTTCATGTTGCACAGGAGTTGCATAATGGTAAAAACTATCACGTTGGAAATGTCGTTTTGCATACGTTATTACTTTCTCAAACAAATCTTCATTAGCAAAATGATCATATATAGAAAGTCCATCATCATTCTCTTTATAATTAATCCGAGTTTTCATCATGGTTGGAAACCATTGATTAACAGCATTTCCAGTTGTTTGGTTTGTATTTCGTATGCAATTATTTTCTCCCGTATGCTCATCTACAACTGCAAATCTACTCACAGGAAAAGTACTCATTTTCATAAACTGTTTAATTATTTCATTTTCATTATATCCTATTCTAGGAGGAAGTCCATGATTATCCCACAAATCAACCACAACCTCTCTCATTTCTCTTATCCAATGACGGAATTCACTATCATCCATATGCAATACTTCATCAAATTCTTTATTCACTGGATGTTCAATAAATTTTTTATTCTTTTCGTAAAAGTGTTTTTTCATTTTCATATATCTATATTATAACATATTTTGGATTGATTGTCAAGCCAAAAGCCACTTTTATGCCCCCACATTCCAAAATAATGCACCATGACTAGCATTGTCTCGTACAAATTTCCATGCCTTAGCATCATAGGTTGGTGCAGAAGGAAATGGAGGAGCATCATTCTCACTTACAGATTTATCAAACGGCAATTCAGATCTCCAATATTTTGCACGACCTATTTCCCTATCACTCATCTTATGTCCGACAGACACAACATTAACTTCAGCATCTGGCCATGCTAATTGCAATGCTCTATTTAACGTTCCACTCGATCCTACACTCCATACTTCTTTCGGAACATAATCAAGTGATCTTGCAACTTTTATAAAAGATGCAATAACTGTTGGATGTTCCAATCCAATTGGAAGGACTTCTCTTTCTGCTTTATTATCCTCATAATATTCTTGGGCACGTTTCTTAGTAACAGCAAGCATACCCATATTTACCCATTTATATTCTGCTCCAAGTTTCATCCCACGTTTCTGATATTCATGATAATTTTCTGGTTTTCTCTTTGCCATGAACAAAATTGTTTTTTTTCCATAACGATTACAAACATAAGGTAAACTAATTTGAGCATATCCAGTCGCAGGACAACATCCAAACACCCACTCTTTAACATGTTGATACTCAGGTGCATGTCCTATCATATAATCTACTGCACGTATTTTAGAACCTGCAGGAAGTATATCATCCCGCACAACTGCAATTCCATCATACATAACTAATACAGGATCTGGATTAGGATCTTCCCAATCCTCAATTAATGGCAAATAATCCTCTTCTGCCGTTTCTTCAAATAACATATCACATCTCCAATTTAGGTGGAGTTTTATCGACAATAGATTCACAGCCCATAAAAATTGATAAAATTCTAGCACGTTTACTAGGACCTTTACAACCAGTCTGCAAAAACATTCTACGTCTTGCTTTCGTATAATCAATTTCAGACCAATCCATGAATTGCTCACAACTCAAATCTACAATAGTTCCATCAGGCCACTTCACAAACCTATGCAATGTATCATAACTAGGAACATGTAATGACCATGCTGTACTATCATAGGGTGCAACATACCAATAAACAAATTCAGCAACTACATAACAATAATTCTGTGTTGGATTCTCTGGTGTCCAAATTTCTCTCATTGCTTTAGTTTTTAAATGTTTTTTCCCCATCTCTATCAAACTACGATACAAACGTTCTTTATCAACACCAGAAAATTCAAACATTTCCTGTAAAAAATCTTCAGGAACTTTCAATACCCATACCCCGACATAACACCTCTGACTGTATCAGATGCCTCAACGTCAACAACCAAATGTATTCTATCACCTTTACCATCATTTATTGCTCGATGTGGTTTTCTTACATCTATATACCAACAATCACCTTGCATCATATGTACTTCATGTTCAAGTCCATTTTTATTCCAAACTGTAAATTTCACTAACCAATTAGTCATAATAGGCCAATGAAACCGCATTAACTTTCCATCAGTAACACCAGAATCTGGATCAGTTTGATCTGTATGTCTCTCTAACGTCCCACCACCAGGAACTAATTTCATAAACCGTATTCTATGTATGGGAGTATCAACCCACTCAAGCAATTTATCTACTTCAGGAAATTGCTCACGCAAATAAGTATCCTGCATTTTAAACTCTTGATCTTTGTGTTTTTCATGCCACTTCTTGTTCATCTCCTCAGGTTTTGTAATAAAATTAGGATTATCACTATATCCTCTTAATGAAATCGCAGACCAACTGGCGCCCTTATTGTAATTACTATAATGGTTTTCAAACTCAGGTAAAAGGTCTAACTTCTTTCTTATAGATTTTACCGACTCAGGATCAACACAGAATCCACTTGCTTTTGCCATTGTATAATTTTCTTCCCGAATAATCTCAGGATGTTCACGTTCACCAAAGAATGGATTAATATTATCACGAAACCATATCCCATATATTTCTGCAAAACTAGTAAATTTTGTTCCAACACATTTATATCCAGCTGTATCTGCAATATATCTTGCTTGGACATCTTCTTGCCATATATACAACCATGTAGGAGTTGAAAATTTCAAAGCCTCTACAACATCATCTTTTTGATCCCAATCAAACTCAAGTTTTTCAACTGTACGATCCCCTTTCATTTTCTTAGCAACAACTACATCTCTAAACATTTTAATTGGAACTTCAGTCTTACTTATCTTAGTTTCAAATACATAATTGTCTGAAACAACTAAAGATTCTGCATCCAATCCTTTTGCAATTTTATCTTTTCGTTGTTCAGTAAACGGAGATTTACTATAACTATTATACCTTTCCCATCTACTCTCCATACCTTTAAGATAATCTAATTCATATCCTTTTTGCCAATCTTTCACGAAAAAAATCCCTCCAATGTAGGTACTTCATATGCAGATTTAAACACATCCACATCCTTTCCAAATGTCCAAACAGGTTCAATAAATATAGAATCATAAAATTCTTCTTTATCTTCTTCCTTTATTGTTTTCATTCTTTGCATCATACGCATTCCTATTTGTCCAAGAAAATTACAATCAGTAATTTCTTTTAAATTATCCACCATGTCATCACATATCGGATAATGCTTAGTTCTTATTTTTGGATCAATAATATTAACAAGCATATGTCCACCAGAACCTAATAATTCATATTGCTTATGCAAAACTGGGAATAAAAAATCATCTCTCCAAGATTCAAATGTAATATATCTACTCCAAGATTGTTTATCTTCATTAAGACTTCCTTCATTATATCTCTCAGTAGAAAAATAAGGAGGTGAAGAAAATGCTAAATCAATTTTCAAATCTATAGTATTCCAAGGAAAATCTTCAGCAGGCAAATTATAAATTAACACATATTTTTTACCTATAAACTCATAACTATTCTCAGTCTCATTTTCTTCATATTCTCCTCCAGATAATGCATTATGATAAAATCTACATTGCTCCTTATATACTTCAAAAGTATTTTCATTCGGATCACAACCTATATAATGTTCAGTGCTAGGTGTTGCCCAAAAACCAGCAAGTCTATCACCCCAACCACAAGACATATCAAACACTGATTTGGCATCAAACATTTCATACATAAGTTTTGCAACATTGGGTTTAAACTGTGAGGCAACATAAGATCCCAAACGAAATGCTTGGCGATAACTTTCTGTGGTAAGTGCTTGATTAACTTCAGTTAATCTAAAAATAGGAGCAATTAATTGATCAACCTTATCACCAGTCTCCCACCTTTCTACTGCACTGCGAAATCCATATGATCCACAAGACATACGATTTTTGTTTTGAAAATAATCACTAATAGAATTACAACTATTCCCCATCTGAATTAATTCCAAACCACACTCGGCAAAAGAATATTTATATTCAAATTTTTCTAAAATATCATACTCATTTTTATTCATTACCATAGATTTCATTGTAGTTCTAACAAGATTCTTAAACCTACTCCGAACTTTCTTTAATGGAATCTTCCTATAAGGAAATGGAGGTTTATACGTGAGTATATAATCGGTGAGTGCAGCCTTAACTGCATCTTTCCCATACTCTTCCAACATGCTCTGCCAATTCTTCGTATCAATCACAGGAACATCGGAATCAACTGTAAATAAATGTAATAACGATTTTATCTTTTCCATTATCTATATTATAACATATAATTGTTCATTTGTCAAGCCTAAACCACCTTTGAGAAATTTTTTATTTTCTCGAACTTAATAACATGTTCAAACTTTTCATACAAAGCATCCCCTTTATGTGAAATAATGTAAACATTAGTATTAGAACCCAATGTATGGAGTAACTTCAAAAATTCTTCTGTGCCAGTTGAATCTAAAGAACTATCAAATACCTCATCTAATATGAGTAAATTTGTATTGGCACTATTTTTCATCTTAGCAATTGCCCGCCAAGTAAAAAGCAATGCTAAATCAATCCTCATTTTCTCACCTTCGCTAAAGGAAGAATAACTAAAAACATCACGATACCTACTCTTTATTATTTCATTAAAATTCTCATCTAACTCAAAATTGAAATAAGAATCCATAGCACTCAAATGGTTATTTATGAGTTTATTCATAATAGGTAAATACTGACGAATAATCTTAGTCTTTATACCAGAATCTTTCAATAACTTTCCAGCAATCTTTAAATATTTAAGATCATCAGAAAAATCTTTCTTTTCAGTTTCTAAGCCCGTCAATTCCCTTTTCAGTTTTATTAATCTCTCATCATCTCCACTTGACTTTTCCTTTACCTTTAACAAATGTTCAATTTCATCCTGTAGTTTTATAATATATTCATTAATTCCCTGTATCTTATAATTTAACGATTGCACTTCATTATTATTTTCATCTATTTGTTGACGGACACAATCCATTTCTTTAATGTTAGATATTGTCAAATCTAATTCTTTCTGGAGATCAACCAACCCATCTTCATAACTACCTATCTTTTCACTTCTTTCTTCAACCAAAACATCTCTATATTCATCATCCAATACTTGCTCACAGGTAGGACATTCTTTCATATCAACAAAAGTTGTAACTTCCTTTTTTGTAATTTTAATATTATTATCTATTTTCTTTTTCAAATCTAATAATTGAGTTTGGTATTCCCCCTTTTCATCATAAGTAACTAAACTCTGATTATGATTCTTATTTTTCAGCTGAAAATGGTTGATTGCCTTTTGATGTCCGGCAACGGTTTCATTATTCTCTGTCATCAAAACTTTAGTCTTACTAATTTTATCCCTATTTATCTCCTCTGCTTCCAATTTGTAACCTTCAATAAGTTTTTTCTTTTCTTCTGCCAATTCCATTTTGTACAAAACTTCACGTTGAAAATTTGAATTCAAAACAATTTTATCTTTCAATATCTGATTCATTATTGAAAATATTTGAATATCTAATAAATCTTCAATAACATCCCTTCTTGCTGAAGTAGGAAGTTGCATAAAAGGTTGGAAAGAACTAGAACCCAATATGATAATTTGAGTGAAACTCTTATAATTTAATTTCAATATTTGTTTTTCAAGTTTCTCCTGATAATCTTTTGATTTTGCATCTTGATTGAGCAAAATACCATCTACATAAATTTCAAAAATCCCTGGTCTGATTCCACGACGGATGAGATATTTTTTACGTCCTATAAAAAATTCAACCTCGACAAGCAATCCAGATTCATTAATAGTGTTTACCAATTGTGGTTTATTTATTTTACGAAAAGGTTTAGAAAATAAAACAAATGTCAATGCATCCAACATAGTAGACTTTCCAGATCCATTCTCTCCGAGAACTAATGTAGTTGGATACTCATTGAGTGTAATTTCAGTAAAATAATCTCCAGTAGACAAAAAATTCTTATACCGCAATTTAGTAAAAGTTATCATTCAATCTCTACTGCTTCCAAATACAAAGTTTTCATCAAGGAATCTAATCTAGTTTTATCAACTGTTAATTCTAACCCATCAATATATTTACTCAAAATTGTCATAGTATCTTCTGCCTCGTCCAATTCTCCAGCAGTATCTAATATCTCCAAAGGATCTTCAATAATTGTTACATCGTATGGATTAAAACTGTAGAGTCTGTCTAAAAACAAATCAAATTTATAAGAATCCTCCTTTTCAACTACAATTACTTTAACATAAGAATTTTCATATTCATCATAATCTCGATTTAAATATTCATTCTCTAAATCATTATACAATATCTTATAAAAAATCTTATACGGATTAACTATAAAATTCATATCCCTAGTATCAGTATCAAATACGTAAAATCCCTTGGGATCATCAACATCACTCCACATCAACTCATAAGGAGTTCCCAAATATTGTATATGTCCATCTCCATTCTTATAGTGAAAATGTCCAGACAACACCATATCGAATTTATTAAACGTTTTCTTACTCAAACCATGTTCACACACCAAACCTCTATACATAGAATATCCAGTAACTTCTAAATGTCCCATCAACACTTGTGCAGTCGTATCATTCAACATTTCCATTGTTTTCTCTACATTTTCTGGACATATCCAAGGCACAAAAAGTATATCTAATCCATCAAAATTTTTCACAATAGGTTCTTCATAAATCCAAGGTTCCTGCACACCTTCTAATGTTGTAAATAATTCTTGTACTGCATTTATTTTATTTGTGTTTTTGTAGTACGTATCATGATTTCCAATAATAATATGAGTATCAATTCCCATATCCCCGAGCTTAAAAATAAAATCCCTGCGTACAGTATTAAGCGTAACATAATTAATATACTTTCTCCTATCTACTAAATCTCCTAAATGTATCAATGTTGTAATATCATTTTCTTCTAAATATGGAAAAAATACTTTATCATAAAATTTCATAAAATGTTCAGTAAATATCTGACTATCATTCCTTGCTCCGAAATGCGTATCAGTTATCAATGCTATTTTCATTTTTCACCTTGAGTTTGACCCTTTTACTATTTTTTCTTACAACTTTTCCCTCACTAAGAATATTTCCACTACTAAAATCTTCCAACTTACAATAATCACCACACAATTTCAATGGTTTATCATAAAATAATTGCTTAATTGTAAATTCTGCTTTACAACTTTTGCAGATATAAGTAAAGAAAGGCATTATTTTGTCTCCATAAATTTTACCAAATTATTTTTATTTTTATTTTTATTTCTACGAGTTTTCATTTTTTCTTCAAAATCAGCAACTATTGTAGAATTTTCATTCATATATATCTGCATTGCTTCCAAATTGACATTATCATGGTCTTGCAATGTTACTAAATCAGTCATATTTCCCAATTTTTCAGTGAGTTTGTGTTTAATATAAGATTGCTTTTTTTCCCTTTCAATTCTTCGCAAAAAAGCAAAGTAAATAATTTGAGTAAAATATGAAAAAGGATTTTTTGATTTTTCTGGATCAAAATTATGACAATATTGTATACAATTCTCAACTCCATCTGAAATCATTTCATCTTTATACGTATAATTAATAAAATTAGGTCTCTGGGCTAAACCTCTAGCAATACGTAAAAAACACTCTCCCAAATATTCTGTAATACGTGGTCTTTCATCAACACCAGATTGTTCATTTTCATGCAATTCTTTTTTATATTCAGACATAACAGAATATAATTGTTTATTATCAACGTAATGTTCTTTTTTCTTTTTCATTTTAAGTTTTCCTAAATCATTTTACTGTGTATATTATAACATAAAAAAAGCCATTTGTCAAGCTTATTTTGGCTTGACAAATGGCCAAAAATATGTTATACTTAGCGTGTATACGCCGAGGGGAGCTGGATATAATATTATAGATCAAAAGTCTTAATAGTATAATTAAACTTCTGTTCATTATAAATCTTTAACCTTTCAAGCATATGGTTTAACGTATAATTATTTTTAGTCCTATATGACATGTCATCCGACACATCAAAAAGATTTGCTACTGTTTTTCTATCAGTACGTCTTAATGCTCTTCCAATAGATTGTAAATTTCGTATTCTAGATTTTGATGGACTAGCAAATACAACATTGTGCAAATTTTGAATATTAATGCCAGTAGAATAAGTTCCATAACTTGCAACAATAATGGAAGTTGTTTCTTTTTCTGTATTCATACGTATAACCTCTCTCTCATCAGTTGAAATACCTCCATGTATAAAACTAATAGGTTTATTAGTTTGTTCTTTCATTGTATTGTACAATATTTCTCCATGCTTTTCAACTAGCTGATAAAGGACTAATGTGTTGCCAGGTAAAGTTTCTACCATATCACAAATAAATTGATTGCGATTTTCATTCCCAACTATATAATTAATTTCTTGATGATATGTTGCAGTTTTCATTTCTTTGCAAATATTTTCTGAATGTTTTAATATTATACAATGAATTTTTAAATCAGCAAGATATTTTGCATCTATTAATTCTTTTGAAGTTGTCACTTCATATATTGGACCAAACAATCCTTCTAGTATAAATTTATGTGTTTTAGTATCATCTAGAGTGCCGGTAGTGCCTATTCTAATAGGACAATTAATTAACTTTGTCATTATAGCAGTTAATGATTTTGCTTTAAATCCATGTGCCTCATCCCCAATGATAACTCCAAAAGGTTCAAAAAAAGAATTTTTAAGACGAAATATAGATTGCCATGTTGTTATTAAATTTTTCTTGTTTATGTCTCTACTTTGTCCAGAATATAATTTATGAAAATATTTTTCTGAATCTATACCATATGATTGAAAATCTTTAAACATTTGTTCTACTAGTGAAGTCGTTGGAACAACAACTAGGGATCTCATGTCCGAAAAATATTGAATAATCATGTGTATAATTAATGATTTTCCAGATGCGGTAGGAGATAATAAAATGCATTTTTCATTCTGTATTGCATGTTCTAATGCAGATAACTGATAATCTCTTGGTTTAATAGGTAAGTTTAAATTATTGGTAAATAATTCTAAATTTTTGCAATCACGTGGAATAAATTTTTCAGGATTGACAATTTTTGTGTCGTATTTTCTCGACTTCGCAAATTTTAATGTATGTTTAAGTAGACCACCATATAATAATTTATCCCTGACTGAATATAAACGAATTTTTCCATCCCATATTTTTGAACGGTAAGACGGCATGAATCTAGCACCAGGAACTTCAAAAGTAAAATAATCACACAATTCTTGTGCTACACTGGGCTCACAATCAATTACATTGTAAACTTCGTTTATTTTTTCAACATGTAAGGTATCAGGCAATACCATTAATAAATTTTCTCCAATCAATCACATGCCTAATATAAAAACTTCGGTTAGTAATACTAGTTAATGTACGTTGAAGATAATCAACTTTTGTATCTTTATATTCAACTCTCAAATTCATATTTTCTAATTCATCATCTCCATCTAACCATGTCTCAACTTCATTTTTAAGAATTTTTAACTCGAAAGGTTTTTCTTTATAAACTTCTGGATCAGCTCTTCCAGTATAATATAATACTTTTTCTAATTTTAATTTTTTGTAGTCTTTTTTTATTCTTGCTAATTCTAACTTTGCCTCTTCATAAAATTTTAAATATTTACTATGAAGATAAGGAGTCCTTATTGCTTCCCTATCAAGTGATGTATCATCTAATTCTAAATCTTTTTTTACCAAATCATACAATTCATCTAATTCCAATATATTTTTCCTATACTGATGTTGCTAATTTCATATCGTGAAAAACAAATGATACAGTTGCCATTATTGGTTGTGCAGATACATCGGTTGACTCTAATGTAATTGGTGTTATAACAGTTGGAAATATATTATTAAATTCTATAACTTTATTTGCATTCATACTATTAGTCATTATATGTAATCTTGCATTAGAATACATTTCTTTTGCAGCGGGAGTAGTTACTGATGCAGGCAATGTAGCAAATTCTTCTCTCATGTTTGAAGGATTTGATAATTGACGCACCCATTTATATATTTCATTCCAATTTTCCATATCCTCATCAACTAAAAACATACAATCAAAAATATCAAATGATAAATTCTGTCCAGGTTGTGGAAGACTACGTAAAGGAGTTTGTAACATTGCTTCTCCCAATTGTACACCAGGCAACATAACATTTTGGCACCAGTATGAAACTAATGGGAGTCTATCAATATCAAATTTATATGCAGTAGGACTCAATAAATTATAGTTTGACGGTAAATTTTGCATAGTTATACCTCCTGTGCATATATTTATAAGCTAAAATAGGGGGCGTCGTGAGATACGCCCCCTTATTAATATTAATCAATTACGGTATTCCGAAATTGAAGATTTGTTTAAAGTTTATTATATCCCAGTAACTCTAACTGTTCTATAATATACGTTTTCTCCAACAGCCAAATTATTATCAGTGTCACCACCAAACGGATTAGACAAAATACCATATCGGGTTTTAAATCCGATTTTTGGTTGGAATGTATCTTGACCAACAGTCTTAACCATTTGCAATGGGACGTATGGACAATAAAACAAACCAGCATCGTAAGGTGAACTACCTTTATAACCAATAGTTAGATAATTTTCAGTTGCGGCATTAGCATATGTTACACCACGAGCAGAATTAATTCCTGCTTCAGTACCATCGCCACCAGCAAAATAAGGATCAACATATACTTTAAATTGACCATTCAACGTACCGACGTATGAATTTCCGACAATACCATCTTGACCAACCAAAGCACCGTTACCCAAATTATGATTTGCATCCAAAAGACCAGTTAACGACAAAGCGGCAATTGCATTGGCAGAACCAATTATAATATTGCCACGACCTCGACGAGTATCAATTGCGATACCATTTGCATCTTTTTCTAGTTGGAAGAACAAACCTTTATACTTTTCGACTGACCAACGACCATCACCATCAGCAACGTCCCATGTACCAGGAGCTGTAGTACCAGCGGCGCCTGCTTTAGCAACACGGTTAACCACATGTACAACTTCTCGATTAATTTCAGCAAGAATTTCAGTTGACAAAATATTTGCCAGTTCTTGCTCGGCATCTAGACCATGAATTGCTTTAAGGTCTTGTGCCAATTCAGTCGTGTATTCGGCCTTGAGGGCACGGCTTTTTGCTGTAACCGACGTTTTATCGATTGTGAATGACATTTGACGGAAATTATTTTGAGCTGCATCACCAAGTGCCTCAGCACTGGCAGTAGTCATACCGGAAGCAGGAGCATATTCTGTCATAAATGGATCTTGAGCACCAGTAGGAAGTGCCGCACCGGCATCTCCAGTACCTGCAACATTAGTACCATCAGCATTGGCAGATTGTCCAGTTATTGCTTCGTCAAACAAAGCTTCATTTCCCAACAATTGCGTATTGTTATTAGCAGTGTCAGCAACATAATTGGATTTCAGATAAAATACTAGTCCAGTAGGACCAGACATTGGTTGAACACCAACGATATCATAGGCAATTAAGTTTGGCGCCGCACGGCGAATCAAACTGATTAAAATTGGATCGTATCCTTTACGACCAGCTGCACCGGCCGTTGTAAATCCATCAGCACCTAGATTTGTTGATGGAGCTGCTTCTGTTAAAAGTCCTGTTCCGCTATCTTCGGCAAGTTGTTGTTCAACAACTGCACGTTCTTGGTTTTCCAAGAGGATAGCAGTAACAGCACGCCGATAAGAGTCTTTGATTTCAGGCATTGATTCATGATTTAAAACCGGACCCCATTTTTCTTGTAATGCTTGTGCATTAGGCAATGTCTGCATTGTTATTTTCCCCTTTTAGGTTATTTAGAATATCTTCCAAGAGCAGCCGCATAAGCGGACATTATTGGATCTGATGTTCCATAAGTACTCTCATCTGTTTCTTCTAGTAATGGTTGAACAGACGAGTCTGTTTTTGATTCGTTAAAATAACTTTCCTTGATAGTTTCTAATTTTGTGGTATATTCTTCAATATCACCACTATAAACTACCGATTCAGTTAACGATTTAAATTTCTCAATATCTACATCAACCATATCATTACTTACAGTTAAAAAAATGTCATCTTGAATATGACCACTATTTTCTTCTTTCAATTCGATATTTGTTTGTATCTGCTTATCTAATTCATCTTGCAATTTTGAAACTTTTTCTGTTAATTCAGAAAAAACATCAACTTTGTCGTCCGGAATTTCAATATAGGATGTTTGGAATAATTCTTTCATTCCAGTCAAGAAAGTTTCAGTAATTTCTGTTTTAATTCCTTTCTCAACTGCAAGCTTATTTTCTTCCATCCATTCTTCTACAATGTAATCCAGATAAGAATCAAATTTAGCAGTCATTTCTTCTTCTTGATCTAAGAATGCTTCCAGTGCTTCCTCTACCATCTGTTCTTGTTGAACAAGCAATTCAATATTAACTATATCCTCAGCACGTTTTTCAACAGCACTTTCAAATATAGTAGCTGCTTTGGCACGGAATTCATCACTGAATTCTTCTCCAACTAATAGAGCATCAACATCTTCAGTAGGAACATAAGATTCGCCTTTACCATAAAGTTTTCCAACTTTTTTACGTAATCTACTCAACAATGGATCTTTTCTGACTCCACCTGCTTTGACTTTTTTCTGACGGACTTTTTGCTTTCTAGCATATCCTTTACCGCCTTTAGTTCTGCCCCATTTAACTTTTTTCAATCTAGCTTGAATACGTGCGCCAAGACTTTTCTTTTGTAATTCTGAAATTTCTTCAGTATCCTCAATCTGTTCTGGATCATATTCTGAATACAATCTTGAAACTTTTTTGCGTATTCTTGATAGTACCTTTGAAACTCTAGCGGCACCACGTGCAACTTTACCTTGGCGAATATCAGTTTTTCTACCCGATGCCTTTCCACCAGAGGTTCTCTTCCATTTCTTCCTTTTAAGTCTAGACATAATTCGTTTACCAAGACTTTTCTTTTGTAATTCCTGTAAATCTGTTTCACCTTCAGGAAGATCTTCTTCCGTTAGCTCAACATCTTCAAGAATTTCATCAGGAAGATTTGCAAAAAACTCGTCCGGCAACGCATCTAATTCTTCGTCGGATGCTTCCTTAATAAATAACTCATATTCCTCGGATGTGATAGTATCAGGATTATCATCGTCGTCAGTATCGTCATCAGCAATTAAAGAATCTTCCGTTTCTTCTACTTCTTCTTCGGAATCACCTTCTTCTGCTATTAGACCACCTTCGTCGTCAAAATAATCAAGAATAGTTTTTCCATCCTCTTCTTGATCATCATCTTCTGATTCTACCAAATCTTCAAAATCTTTTTCCATTGCTTCCATTTGCGTCTCCTTTATGGATTGTGAAGATTTCTATTTTGTGATAGTATTTATAAAAATTTATATTTATAAACTATTTATAAATCCTTTAAATGCTAAAATAGAAACCTCTTCACGATCACGTTTAGATGACGCCTCTATTTTTAATTGCATTTCTTCTATTTGTTTTTCTTGTAGCAAACCATTATCCCAAACCCATTCCTTTCCTTCCATAATACCTTGCACAAATGCACCAGGTGCAGATGGATCTGCAACAATATCAGCAGCCGTTGCTAAGTAAAAATCATCTTTTACTAATTTAGTACCATCTTCCATTTCTTCTATCGAACCCATTCCTCTACTAGAAACTCCTAATCTTGCACCTTCACCTAATATCCCCTGTACAATTTTACCATATGGTGTTTCTTTTAAAACTTTTGCCTTTCCTTTCCAATTATTACCATCGGAGGACAATTCAGTTACCATATGAGAAACACGATCTAAATTAATAGTTGGTCCTTCAGGATGCCCTAATTCACCAAAAGCACGATTTTCTTTTATATATTTACCTGTGTATCGCTCAACTTCACGTTCAAGCAATTCCTTGGGATAAACTCTACCATTTCTATTTTTTATTTCAGACTGAAGAAAAATCCCTTCAATAAATAAAGATTTTTTACCACCTTCTTCTTCTAATTCAAAAACTTCTAAATCTTCATTTATCTCCGTTATCAATTTCATCTGATTTCTCCTCTGGTTCTTCTTCTGTAGAAACTTCTGGTTCTTGCACTGGTTTTTCTTCTGAGTTATCAAATAATTTGCCAGCAATTTCTGGTTTTTTTTCTACTATAGCAGCTGTTATTCTATCTTTCAACTCTTGATCGAGGAGTTCTTTAGCCTCTGCTGGTTTATCTTGTATCATCTTATCCATTATATTATCTATATTATTCATTTAATTCCTCCTCAGTCCCAATAAGATCTAACTCATCGAATAAGCTGTTAATACTATTTAGTGATTCTTCATTTTCTGGATCGAAACCTGCATAAACAGATTTTTTTGAACCATTACTACCACTCGCATTAGGTTTACGTGTAAATTCTTTAGGATCTCTTTTAGGTGCAGTTTTAGATTTGTCTGCACCATCTGTTTCTGGATCAAAATTGGTATCAGTTGCACCCCATTCAATAGTTGCATCTTTTGCTAATCTTTCATCAGAAACTTCAGCTGCAATTTCTTTATCCATAGTTGTTACTTCTTCATCTGTAAAAGCCAACAATTCTCTACGAATCCAATCCATTGAAAAATATCTACCTGCATATTCTGATATATCACGTAATATATTTAAACGACCAGCAAGCATTTCTGACTTTTTAATTTCTCTGTAATAAGAATCTTCTGCCCAACTATATTGAATCTGTGGACGAAACTTATCCCAATCATCTTGTTTCAAAATACCCTTTAATACTAACTGTGTTTTAAGCACTTGATCAAACATTTCTGTAAACTTATTTCTCAATCTTGAAACAAACTTAGAAAATTTCATTTCATCTCTATTGATTTCTGATTCTCTTCCGAGAGAAAATCCACTATCAGATTCAAGTCTAGACGGAGGAACATTCAATGCTTTATACACTTTAGTCTGGAAAAAAGTAACATCTTCTAATTCACCCAAGTTTTGTCCACCTGGCAACGTTTGTATTTCAGTTCCTCTACCACCTTCTCTACGTGGCAACCAAAAATCTTCAAGCATACTCATATGTTTTCGTTCATCTTTCAATTCACCAGTACTCGCATCATACACAAGTTTATTACGATAACGATTCATTGTATCTGCCAAGTACTGTTCTGCTTTTGCTTTAGGTAAATTACCAACATCAATATAAAATATTCGACGTTCAGGTGCCCGACTAATTCTATAAATTACTAGAGCATCTTCCATCATTCGTAATTGATTAATTGGTTTTATTGCCTTGTGCAAATGACTTATGATAACATTTTTACCATGTTCAAACATACCAGAATTTACGTATGCAATCGCATCAGGACTAACTTTAATACCTTCTTGATTATCAGACGTTCCAGTATTCAATTTTTCATTATATAAATACCATTCTTTTACTTCTTTAACAACTTCAACACGTCCTTCTGGTGTGTTTACATCACGTTTACTAGTTTCTCTCACCTTTCTAATTTTTCTAGGATCAATGTAACGCAATTCTTGAATCCCTGCCTTGGGACGTTTTTCATTAATTATTATATGATGGTACAAACGACCATCAACATACCATTTACGGAATGTCTCATAGCCCTTTTTATTAAAATCTAAAAGGTCTATGAGATAATTCCATTCAGTATATATCTTTTCCTTGATTGTATCAGGAGCGCCCAAATCTTTCAGTTCTAAATTAACAATAGATTCACGTTCATCCGAAATCACAATTGCCTCATTAACAATATCATCAATAGCTGCATCAACCTCAGATTGCAATGCTAATTCACGATATTTTGTTATGAGTTCTATCTCATTTTTGATAGTCCCATCCATATTTAAATAGGCACCATATGCACCGCCTGGTGCTAGTGCTAATGCACCATCATCATTTTCAGGCGGAGCAAATGAAGTACCTTTTTTCTTTTTCCGTGTTATTTCAAAACCGAATATTTGTGCCATTTATTGTTATTCTCCTGACGCCCAACTCATACCAGATGCCAAAGCAAGTGCAGGTGCCGCAACGGCAGAATCTAATGCACTCTTACCAATAGAAAGAGGATTACCATCCCACGTCCAATTAGATAGCGCCCAAGTAACTGGGAAATTCAAAATTTCATCATTATTTGCCCAATCTAATTCAGCAGGTCCTAGAACAGTTGGCCAAGCATTTTCGATAAGAACTTGTCTAATTGGAAGACCAGTTTTACTTGACACCGTTACTTTCATTGAACCCATATAACTATTCAACGCCGCCGTAGGAGACATCTTATTAGTTGTTGATCCATTTATTCGATCCATCCATACGGTTATCATTTCATGTACAGAAAAATCCTCATCTTCATAAACTGTAGTTTCCCAATCTTCAAAAGTTGGTGCACCATTTACTTTAATTGTTCTACCCATATAGGGGACTTCACTCGTAGAAATTGTTCTTCCTGGTAATTGTGAAGTTCTAACCCTAAACCCGAAAGCAAATTTTCCTTGTAATGGAAGTCCAAGTGTCGGTGGTGGTTCTATACTAACCATAAAATTACTAGGTCTTGCCCCACCAAAAGGATTTCCTAATTTAAATGAAGTTACATCAAAAGCCATTTTTTATTCCTCCTATCCTATTACTTCTGAAAATGATACAGCCGTTCTAACAGCAACAAAGTTTAGACGAATGAAATTAATAGAACGTGTAGGTTTAATAAAAATATCCCCAACAAATTCATTTGCATCAATAACATCACCTGTATTATTTGTCTCGTCACAAATTACCCTAAAATCAGTAATTCCTCTTTTACCTTGAACTGAGTCCAAATAACTGGTAACTAAACTTTTAAACGTTGAACGTGTAAAATCATCATTGAATTCAAACAATAAACTTTTAGCAAAATTACCAATCGTTTTCTCAAGGACAATAAATAGTCCTCTAACATTAATCCTAGTAAAAGCACCTGTTCCTAATTGTGAAGTTTTATCTCCATATAACAATGTTCCCTGACCAGGCATTGAAATAACAGGATTAATTCCTACTGGATATAATTTATCACGTTCTAATTGTCCAGGATTAAAATACAATCCTGCTAAATTTCTAATCTGTCCTCTAACAGTTCCTGCCGGACTCCACCATGCATCTTGATTAATTCTCGTCAATGCACTAATACCAGCAATATCTCCATTCAACGGAACTGCAACATATTTATCAGTGTATTTATTGTACATCTTTTTGTAACCACTATCAACAACTATAAAAGATGTAGCAACTCCATGTGTTGCTGACCAAGTTACAAGTGCATCTGCTTTATCACTAAGCTTAACACTAGAAGATAATAAATTTACAGAACTTGCTGTAGATGGAGGTGAAATAAAACCAAAAGAATCTTTTCTTGATGAAGTAATACTATTTATCTTAACATTTGCATGGTTACTGGCACTTGAATCTCCACCAATAAAAAATCCAGCATCAGTCGTATCAGCATCAGCAAATACATCATAAGCAGTTTCTCTGGCCAGAGTTGCATTAGCATCGGCCGCAGTAGTTGCAGATTTTCCAGAACCCAATTTAAAATCAATACCATCAGTACTAGTTAAAGGTGTTATTGCATCTGTTTCAGCGGCAGTTACTGATTCAGTACTTTCAGTTACCCACTCATCACTAATTATTGATTGTGTATCAGTACTACTACTAGCATCTTCGTGTATATTTAAACCACCAAAATAAATCCATTGACCTTCATCTCTAATTCTATCTTTAATATAGTTACTTGCACCAAAATCATCTGTAGCATCGGTTCTAATAGATACACTTGCAAATTTTTCTAATACTGTGCCTTTAACTCCTGTAATTCCTCCTTCACTATCAATTACTATAACGTGAATGCAATCGTATTTTGTAGATGCTCCTGATCCTAGTGCATTTGCTGATTTTCCTGGAGCTGCTGAAAAAGCACCTTTATATCCCCAAGTAGCAAAATTTGTCTGGTCGCATATATGCACAGTTATATTGTCACCATACTCACCAGGATATCTTGCTATAGCAAATGATTCAAGATTGTCACCTGGAGCATATGTTGCGTCATTATAATCAGTATAATTTAAGAATGCACTACTAACTGCACCAGGTGAAACTGAATTTGTAGCACCCGATCCTACTGATCTTACTACTTGTAATCCACTTACATATGCTAAATAACTTGCAGCTGTTAACCAATTGACTTCACCGAGTGAATCTGGTTTTCCAAAAGTTTTTATTAATTCAGCTTCACTATTAACTACAACTATTTCATTTGCTGGACCCCATCGAAAATGACCTGCAATTGCTCCTCCACCTAGGGCAACTGCCCCTAAAGATGCAGTTTTGTCAATTTCTTTGACCTCTACACCTGGACTAATTAAAGTTGTTACTGCCATGTCTGTTCTCCTTGTTTCGGACTAATTGTTAAATTCTACGGACGTTCCCACGTAAATCTTGTATTTTTATTTATAAAAAGTCCGTTTTTCAAACATATGTCCAATGTTCCCCATCGGTATCTGTAAAGCCATCAGATTCTAAACCAGTATTAACAATTCCAAAGGGAGTTAAATCTTCTTCCATTGCTTTCATACGATCAGAATACATTTTTGTACGCAAATCAGAATCAAGCAAATCTTTAAAATATGTCTGATTAGTCAACCATGAAAACAAAACTAATGTCATTACCAAATCATCGTGATGTCCTTCAGACGCCGCATAACTTTTAGCTTTAGTACAAAATGTTGTAAATTCTGCTACTGTATCAAAATCTAATAACAATAACTTTTTTTCTTCAATTAAAGATTTAAGTACTCTACAACCAATCCGTTTTACTTGCGGTGTAGTTCTCACACCAAAAATTGTATTTTTTGCAAATCCACCACCAACAACTTGACCCGATCTACCTTTCATTGCAGTAGAAATCATATTTTCATATTCTATATCATAATATAAAATATCAGCAACTTGTCCACCAATATCATTTGCCTCTACCATAACCCATGCATCGTTGTATTGTTTTCCAATTTGTTCTATTACACTAGGATATAACAAAGGAGCTATTTCATTATTTCTATATCTACAAACTAACTTATACGGCATTTCTGTAACATCAACAACTGTAAATGCACTATAATCTTTACCTCCTCCTCTTGCAACGTCACAAGAAATTACATAAACACGATCTTTAATAGGTCGTTCCCATGTTGCCAGTCCATCTTTCTGTGCAATTGGTTCTTTCCATGCCAATTGTCTTAAGCGAGTAGAAGAAATTAGTGTATTAGATGATCCTAAAAAATCAGTCTCAAACTCAACTCTAAACTGATCTTCTGATGTATTTCGTATAGTCTGTTCTTTCCATTCTTCATCACGTCCAGGAACTTTAGACCAATGTACATCAATAGGAATATAATCACTCTGACCTTCACAAGCCGCAACCCACATCTTATGAAATTGATTCATTCCATTTGGAGTTGAAACGATCAAAACCTTTGTTGTACTACCAGATGAAATTGTTGGATATACTGAGCGAAAGAAATCTTCAGCAATATGTTCTGGTACGAATGCAAATTCATCTAACATAATAATATTAAATGTTCCACCACGAATTGCACTCGATGAAGTTGAACTAGCAAGAATTTTTGAACCATTTTCTAATTCAATATTTCCTTTATTCCACTCTACAACTCCTTGTTGCAACCATGCTGGTAAATGTTCATATGCTAATTGCAAACGTCCCAACAATTCTCTTGCCGTACTTCCTTTATTTGCTAGAATGCCAACTCTAACATCTTGATTAAATAATATGTAATGTAGAAGATAAGCAAGTATAGTAGTCGATTTTCCTGTCTGTCTAGGCATTTTACAAATAACAAAACGATTATCACAGAATTTATTAATCATATCTTCTTGAAAATCCCATAAATCAAATGGTTGCAATCCCTCATCAACTGTAACAATTTGCATAAAATTCTTTATAAAATAAATAGGATCATCTGCACATTTAAGATAATGTTCTATCTGTTCTTTGTCAAAATCGACAGGAACATTTGCTTTCTTAAGATTTGGATTTCCTAAATAATTATTATTATTCATCGTTTATCAACTTTCAAAAATTGTTGTAAATCTTTAGTTGAACCCACAAACAATGTATTATTTGTAACATTTTTAGGACCAGTTTTACTTTCAATATCTTTTATCTCTAACCTAGTTTTTTGCATATCCAAGAGTTCTTTATTTACGTCACTGGTTGCTTTTAGAATTTGACCAACAACTTCAAATGCTCTAGACTCATCTGATTGTTTTGCAACTTCTAAAATATGATCTAATGCATCAGTACCTTTTTCTATCAATTTGTGATACGTTTCACGACTCTTTAAATAATCTTCTTCCAAATCAGTTTCATTATCAACAAGAACTAATTCTCCCTCAACTTCTGGCTCCACTTCAATAACATCTGAAACTTCAAAATCTAATAATTCAGTCATATCTAATTCTTGTTCTTTCATTATTCTGTTACCGTAGTATCTGTACCAGTTTGAGTATCTGCTGTTGCTCCAGTTGGAGTTGGAACTGTAACTATTCTAGCAGTTGCATTAACCATTGCTGTTAGAGGATCGTCAATTTCAGACAAAACAAATGGAATTACATCCCTACCGTATATTTGAGTAGTTGTCTTAGTAATAACTTTAGATGTTTTTATAGGACCATATAGATACATTTTAACATTAAAAGTAAATGACCATATAATATACCTTCTCTCTGAAAAATCTCCAGTCCATGCATCTTCTTGATTGACTGATTCTAACAATATAGGCATGTCATAATCAACTACATCATTTATAGTCAATGCAAATTCTGGTGTAAAAAAAGGTAAAATTTGTTCAGTAATTTTCAAACCATCTTCTGTAGTAGTAACATATGCTGACAATGTAATACTCATATTATAAGGAACCCGTTGCCAATTATATGTTGCTGACGTTGAATCTACCGCAGTAGTACCTTGCCGAACTACAGTAGATAATTTTCTCATTGGATCATAAGTGGTACCAGTCCATTCAAAACTCAATCTAGGAACTGTCATTTGTACAGGAGTATGGGCACCACCAGAATCTAAAATAGCATTAAATTTTGAACGAGGACCATAACTCAAAGGAATTTTATAAACTTCCTTGCTTTCATCAGTCGAAGCCGCATCATCTCTAACTATAGAAATATTATTAAATAATGTGCCAAATGCCACTAAAACTTTTCGGAAAGATTCATTATAAAATGTTGTTCCTAACATTAGAATTCTCCAAATGGATTACTTTCAGTAAAATCAATAACATTAGCACCTTCCGTTTCAAACTCTAACGTATCTGACAACAGATCATTAGCCATAGTATCAGTATCTACAACAGTTATAGTCCAACTAGCAGTATTAGTAGGTCCTGTGATTGGAATTGTACTAGATGCAACAAAATCTCCAGACCGATTAATCACAGTTAATGTAGTTCCAACAAACGTAAGTACTTCAGCAGTAATTGTACCAGCTGCTAGTGCTTGTGACACTATTTCTCCAACAACAAAAGAATTTGTGCCTCCACTCTCTAAGGTCAGCGCTGTTTGTTGTGCAAGAGAAGTTTCAATAGCATCAATATCAGTTACTCCAGTATCAAAATCTTGATCTTCATATCGGAATAATGATGTTGATACTTGATATACATAATTTTTACCCACTTGAAAAAATGGAACTTCATCTTCAACATATGTTACTTCAAATAATTGTTTAGAAAATGGAAAATAAATTAAATCTCCTTCTCTGGGTCTAGTAATAGTAGAATCCGCTGCAGTTACAACTTCAGTAAATCTAATTTGTGAAATAGTAAATTCTGCTGTATCACGAACTTCAAATCCAAATTGTCCAATTGTATCTCCTCCACCAAATCCTTCTAAAGAACCAAGATAAACTTCTATTGTATATGCATCATCAAAATTACTAACTTCAGCATCATTTAAAATAGTATCCATATTCAATTGTGTTCTAGGAAGATATTGTACATCCATACCAAAATTTTTAATAGACTCATTCACCATACTTTGAACTAAATAATGTTCATTTGTATTTGTGAGTATAGTATGAGAGAAAAATTTACTTATTGCCATAGATTATCCTACTAAAAATTGAGGCATTTCTTCATACCGCATTTGCATTTCAGATTCTAAAGTTGCAAGTTCTTCTGTTGCACCACTAAGAATTCCACTAGCATTATATGTAACTCCACCAGGAAGTGTAATACCATCATATTTTATAAGATTTTCACCCCATTGCTTTTTGAGCAATGCTGTTGCATATTGTTTTAACCATCTATCATTATATACAGATGCATTAGGTCCAATAATTGCATAAGATTCAATACAAATATATTCATCAACTTTTACATCATTATCCCAATCCATATAAATATATAATTTATTATCATGTCTGTCAAAATCAAAAGGATGTGTTCCACTTATAAGATGATCAATAGTAGATAAATGTTGCATCACCATAGTATAATGCAATAATTCTACATCCATTAAATCAAACAAATCAGTTAAACGTAATTGATAATTAAGATCAAACATATTAACTGTTCCGGAACTACTATTAGAAATTGGGAAAATCTTAACAATTCCAGTAATAGTATCAGAAGACATACCACTAACAGTAATATATTTATTATCAATATCTGTTTGTGTTATTTGATATTTTAAAAATACCCGCTTTATTGCATCATAATGATATTCCTGATAATATTGTAATGCATCATCAATTCTATCTTGAATTTGCGAGGCATTTGTATCACTCGCATAATCATTTGAAATATTTGTAGATCCATCTGGATTAGTTGTTTGTCCTTCAACATTAATATCAATGACAGGATTCCCCAATCTACGTAAACAATAATCAATTAATTTTACTCTAGTATCTGGTCCAGCCATTACATGGTTCCTCCGTCTTTAACTTGATTTCCTTCTGAATCAGCTGCTCCACCTCCAATTTCTGCTCTCTCCCAAAATCCTTCTGGAGTATCAGTAACTTTTGAAAATGATAATACTCCTTTACATTTTGCTATATCAATTTGATCTTCTACTACATCAACCGTAACATTAGAGCCCAACACAACTCCTGATGCACTAGATCCTCCATTGATAGTTATCTTAGAACTTCCTGCGACAATATTATTTCTAGACACTGTAGACAACGCATTTGTTCCATTTCCAATTAAAACTTCATTCGTAGTGAATGATACTGTTCCTGTCCCACCATCATCAACAGAAATATAATCCCCTGCAACAAATTCTCCAAGAGCATCTACAACACCATCTTCCCTAAATAATGCTTTGACTGGTATTTTAACTGGCATAATTTAAAACTCCGGCCCATCATAACTACCAAAATCATCTGCGGCTTCTTCAAACATAGCATCTGAAATTGCAGGACCTATACGTCCAAAAGGCAAATATCCCTTTAACAATTCTAATTCTACTTGAGATTCTTGCACTTCTAATTTAATTGTGTTATAACCTAATATTGAATTATTATTTGTTGTTGCTAAAATAATATCACTAGAATTTAATTTATTTAAACCTAACGGTTTTAAAGGTAATGAATTATTTCCAAGTAATACTGTAGTCGGGGCAACATAATTTATTCCAAGTCCTCCATTTTCAACTGATATTCCATCATCTTTCTGCAAATTTCCAAAACCAAGTATAGTATTATTTGATTTTATTGCTACGAGTGGTTTTGCCATTATAGTATTATTTCTCCGCAATCTACAAGAAAATCATTAGTTACTATTGAATACGTTCCTAATTTAAATGTTATTTCTTCCTGTTCAGCAAGAGGATTTATTTCAGCTGAAGTTAATATTGTTGCAGTTCGTAATGAATTAGAATCAACATTTGAATTTTGAGCAAATAAACTTCCAGCTTGAACAAATTCTCCAGTTTTATACTGTAACACAAAGTCTGTTGTATTATTAGTTCCAGTAATTACAAGTCCAGTTGCAGTAGGAATATTTATATTACCTTGATAAACGATTTCTCCTTCAAAAAAATTAGATGGAGATCCTCCTGCAATAGGACGTGAATCAAGTATTATTTTAATAGCAGAAGTAAAAACTGATATTTGATCATCAGTTCCTAAAATTTTCTTTTTTATGTATTTAGGATCGCTAACAGTTGCATTTCCAATCAAAAATTCTGCGCTGGAAACACCTGAATTGCCAGTGCCGCCATGTTTAACAGAAATATACTCACTTGTTTGATATTCTGCTAAACCTGTGGCGGTATTATTTGTGTAATCAACTCTTACTGGAGTTTTTTCTGGCATATCTTAGATTAATAATTTAAACATCGAAACTAGTTTCAACATCAGGAACATCATCTTCTTCTAATGTTCCTGTTTCCAGATTATAAGTATATTGCTTATCTGGATCTCCTCCATTTTCAGTAATCACTCCATTGATAAATCCTTGAAAATCTTTTTCCAATTCACTAGTCGCATATTTCTGCGCCTCAATTTTTGCATATGATTTTTGAATTAATTCAACGTGTGTCTGAACCTGGATCTGCTGAGTTTCATTTAAGATTATACTCACTTCACTCTCTCCTTTATTAGACTGTTATTTCATCATCATCCTCAGTTTCATCCCCAAATTTAAAATTCCCTGTTGGGTCAATATCTGCAGCTGTTGGTCGTTGCGATTGCGGCTGTGGTTGCCTACTATTACTACCAGCTTGCCCCAACTGCTGTTGTTGTGCTTGTTGTTGTTCTTCTGTCACAATTTCCAATGAACCACTATCGGTATTCAACGTATACTGCAAGTTTGGATCACCACCTTTCTGTTGGATGTGAACATTAATTAGATCACGGAAATCGTTTTCTAATTCACGAGCGGCATATTGTGCCGACTCCAATTTGCGATATGCTTTTTGAATCAAATTGATATGCGTTTGTGCTTCCGTCAACTCAGTGTCTGACAGTTGAATACTGCTATCACTTGTTGTTTGTTCATCGTGTGAATGGACTTCTTGTTCTTCTATAGCCATTATTATACTCCCTTTTATACTTCTCTTATATTACTGAAACGTGAATCCTGTTTCATTATTTCAATTACAAAATCTTCATACCTACTCTTATTTATATCACCAATTAAATCATCAGTAAAATTAACTTCTATTATTTTTTCTGATATGTCACCAGAAAAAATAATTTTATAGAAAAAATTCAATGAAATAAAATTGTCATCATCGGTTCTACACCAAATATACCTTACGCTAGTCAATTTAACTGTGACATCACTTTGACTAACTTCACCTTCTTGATAATCTGCAATAAATTCCACTATACGCACTCCCTAATACTTAAATAATGCTTTCTCAAGTAACATTTCTACTTGAGCAGTCAGAGAATCAATTTGTTTTTGTTGCTTGTCAATAATTTCCTGTTGTTCCTTGACTGCTTCTACCAATAATGGGGTTATTTTCTCTGGCATTATCGTTTTATACTTTTCATCCCAAGTAACTTCTCTGTCTAAACCATGTTCAAGACCAGATATTGCAACAGCTGTGGGAACAACACACTCAAGTTCTTGAGCAATAAAACCTATAGTTCTTTCTTTTTCGTGCGGTGTATATTTAAGTTTACAAGTGCGAATATAATTTAAATCCCAATCAAATTCAACACCTCTTAGACGTTTAACTTTAGTTATTGCACAACCAATAGTAAGTATATTACACTTCAATCGACAATCAGAAGTATTAAACGTTCCTGCCCCGACAGCTGTCATTCCACCATTAGTATAAACATAATCAGCACTATTCCAAACACCCAATCCCACCCAACCTTCTGTTGAATTCGTGATGCTATAACCAATTGCAGCTGAATAAGCACCAGATGCAGTAGTACACCATCCTACAGCAAGTGATCTATTACCAGTTGCTTTAGAACAATAACCCATTGCAGTTGTATAATGACCAGTTGCACAAGTTTGATGACCAATTGCAGTTCCACTATTTGCAGTTGTACAAGATTTATGACCAAATGCCGATCCCCAGTAGTTACTTGCCGTAGTAAACGATCCCATTGCAGTTGTGCATGGGCCAGATGCAGTTACATTATTACCAATAGCAACGGATTTTTGACCAGTTGCACAAGCTTTATAACCATATGCAGCTGTTGCCTCACCATGCGCCCAAGATAAGTGGCCAGTTGCGGTTGAAGCTGCACCACATGCACACGATTGACGACCAAATGAAACAGCGCAAGCCCCAGTTGACTTAGATATATAACCGATAGAAAGTGAATTCCAACCAGATGCTAATGCGGCTACACCCATTGCAATACCACTCGCTCCTGTTGCCCAAGCACAATAACCGATACCAATCCCACCCCACGTTTGACAACTTTTCATACCAATTGCTACACCAAAACAGAAACATGACATTACACAATGACCAATTGTTACACTTGAACAACCATGTGGTACTGCACAAGAACAAATACCCATCACAACAGTATCAAAAACAGTTGCACAAGATTTAAACCCAAAAACTACAGAACAACAACAAGAGGAAGAAACACAAGAACCAACAGCAACAGCACATGGAGATATAGCTGCCGATGTTGGCCCAAGTGCAAGTGCAGTATCACCAGTAGCATTATTTGACACACCAGCAGAAATACCTGTTAGGTTACTTCCGTCGCCGTAGAAACCTGTTGTAGCACAAATTGTTGGTGAACAAAAACAAGATCCAGCGCAAACTGCACCAGCAGAAGTAATTCCCATTCTATATGCTGATCCATCGGTACTATAAAACCACAAATCATCATCACCCGCCACAGATGTTCCTATAATCCAATCAGTATCAGATGTTTTCAATTGCAATGCAGCTTGATAACCAGCAGTAGTACTAGCATTACAAACAAGCAGATAGGTATGAGCAGAATTTACAGCATTATGAACATGCAATTTATTTGCTGGCGTTTCAGTTCCGATGCCGACATTGCCACTGGTATCGAAAGTCATTCTATCTATATTATTTGTCCTAATTTTAAATCTATTATTAGTATTTGAACCAACAAACCCTGTTGCAGTAACACCATCAATCCCTGCCCAAAGAAATGATTCAATATTATTGGTAGAATCACGAACTGTAATAGCAGTATCACCAGCCTTTGATGCATGAATTGTTGAAGAACTGAACATTGATGCATCTGCGCCTGCTCCAACGTGCAACGGTTCTTGTGGATTAGTATTTCCGATGCCGACATTGCCAGCACCTGTTCCAGAAACACAAACATTCAAGTAACAACCACCACCAGTACTATCGGAAACAATAAATTTA
>VTLG01002190.1_pt1 | contig 60809 bp, 78 predicted proteins | sample 4694571 | NCBI WGS metagenome assembly VTLG01 (sample SAMN12604809, study PRJNA352737) | marine metagenome | biome: ENVO:00000447; feature: ENVO:00000209|ENVO:00000569|ENVO:01000036; material: ENVO:00002151; isolation source: viral sequences binned using virsorter ...
CTACTTGCTACTGTGTAAATAACATCAGCACTAGTTACTCCTGCTTTAGTTATTGTTTTAAACGTATTTGCCATCTATCCTCCTATTATCCTAATGCTATCGCTAGTGCTGTTGGGTCTTCTTGTGAGAATCCTGCACTGGATAGATATGTTTTTACATCTGATAGTGCTACTTGCACCATTGTTCCATTATCGTTTGTTACTAATCTGTCTGCATCTGCTAAAGTAGTAGATGTTGCAGAGGTGTTTCCATCTACAATATTCAATTCTGCGGCAGTTGAATCAACAGCAGCAAGTTTAGTTAAATCTGCTTGTACTAATCCTGAAACTCCATCTAATAAATTTAACTCAGCAGCTGTAGATGTTACATTAGTGCCACCAATATCTAAAGTAGTTACTGATATTTCACCCGCTACAGTTGCAATACCATCTGCTAAAGTAATTAAATCTGTATCATCTGTATGACCAATTGTAGAACCATTTGTAATTATATTATCTACTGTTAAAGTTGTTAAAGTTCCTAAGGAGGTGATATTTGATTGAGCGGCACCTGTAACTGTAGCTGCAGTACCCGATACATTACCCGTAACGTTACCTGTCAGAGGCCCTGCAAAAGCATCTGCTGTTACTGTGCCATCAAAAAAAGCATCTTTAAATTCTACACTACTACTACCAAGATCTAATATATTATTAGCACCTGGTGTTAAAGCACCATCTGTTAGTATTAATTGTTTTTCATTTCCTGCATAAAAATTAATTGTATCAGCAGTTTCAAAATCTATTTTTGTTTGATCATCTTCACCTATTTTAATATCTGTGGCTAGTAAAGATGTAATTCCTGTTTGTGCCGCATCGACATTTAATGTGTTTGTAGATAAACTAACACCCGTTCCTGCTGAGAAAGCAGTTTTAGACATTGCTATTGCAGCAGAATTGTTAATGTCTGCATTAACGATAACTCCAGAACCTATCGCCGCTGTTCCATTCGCAGCTATAGTTATATCACCTGATATAGCAACAGGATTAAAATTAGTACCATCACCAATAAGAGCTGCACCACTAGTATTGGTGGCCATTGTAATATCATCACCAGAAACTGTTAAATCACCTGTAACTGTTAAATTACGTCCTACGGTTGCATCGTTATTAGCATCTTCAAATATTAATTTACTTGCAGGTAGAGTACAGAAAACATCTTTGGTTCCTGCTGCAAAACTAACAGCACTATCACTATTAGAAGAAGATATTACTGTTGTACGTGTGAGATCAGAACTGTCTCCATCTAATGTACCAAGCCCTACTTCAAACTCGTTTGCCGTTTGATGAACAATGGCATAGTATGTAGTATTACTATTACCTACACCAGCGGCAAAAGTTTCAAAACCTGTTACAGCACCAGCAAGAGATACAGCTCCTGTACCTGTGGTTGTAGTTGTTTCTTTTACTCTATCATTAATGACTAATGCCATTTAAATTTTCTCCTATGCTAATCTTAATATAGCGTTACTTGCATCAGCAGTTGGAAACTGAATAGTAAATGTTCCACTTGTAGATGTCTTATCTCCACCAAAATCTAAAACAGCAACTGCTTTATTTGAGTCAGAGCTATTATAAATTAAAGCACCTCTTGCAGTAATTGTAGCAGATGTAAATGATATATCTGAAAAATCACAAATTGCAGTAGTACCTGAAGTAGTTGGAGTTACACTAGTAAGTGTTCCACCTCCTGAGCTATAAGTACCAGAATTTGAAACTTCGTTGGAAGTTGTAAATGCAGTAGTTGTAGCGTCTAAAGAAGCTGAACTTGTATAAAGTGCAATTTTAAAAGTATCACCTGAGGTTGCAGTAAAGTTATGCGTACCCACTAGTAACTCTTGTTTAAAACTTGTGCAAACAGCTTGAGTTATCGACATTGTTTATCCTCCTTATGGACTTGTTGATTTAATAGGCAATCTTATTGCCCCGTGCATATATTCATCTCTACGATGCCTTCCTTGTTGCTCCACAGCTAACTCTTGAATAGCACGTTGATATGATTGTTCGTATAATTGCAGCATTTCGGCTGGACCTTTTAAATATTTAAAGGCTTCTGCAAGGCTCCCATACAATAAAGCACTTGGGGCATTGTTGCCTAACCAAGATGTTGTATTTGTACTAGATAACCTTGTTGGTAATCTTGTAATTCCTAATTCGACATTATAAGCAGAATCTGGTGTAGGTGCAACTATTAATGAGTTGTGATCCCACCATGCCCAATACACAGGTGTCGCTGTAGCAGTTCTATCAGGGGCGTATTCTGTTATAAAACTAACATCCCTTTGTTCTAAAGAAGTTCTAGTTGGTGTTCCTGAAGCAGGAAATATATGCATAGTTCTAATTGTACCTAAAGATTCTAGTGTCGGTGCACTGCCACCTGGTAATGATACAAAAGCGTTGCTAGTTGTTAAATTTGCTGATTGATTTGATTTAAAAACATCTAAATCAACGTCTCTAAAAATCCTATTTTCAGCATGTTCAATAAAATCATTTGTTATTGTAGATGTTAATACATCAGTGCTGACCTCTGTATAATCTAATATTTGTTGTGTTAGTTCTGCGTATGTTGTCATGATATACTCACTGTCACTGCATTTACTTTAGCAGAAAAAATAATTTCGTTTTGTTTTTGAGGTGCCATTGTATTGTTTTGATCAAATAAAGTTCTTGTTCCTACTAAAACTTCTACAGGCTCTGATCTATCTGATCTAGGATTTTTTAAAGCTTCTGCGTCTGCTCTGTGTGTAGAAGGATTGTCTTCTTGTGGATGTTCAGGTTCAAACTCAGATTTATGAACTAGAACACCATCATGTTCTTTTATCATTTCTGTGTAAGGAAAAGCAAATCCACTCCTATCAGAGATAGCTTTTGAGAATTTTCCTGTTGCATTTGCCATTATCTGACTCCTATGTTTGGAACTATTTTAATACTTGATCGAGTGCTATCTTCAGACGAAGCTCTCAACCACTCATCTTCATAAACTTGTTTTAATAATTGTATTCTATCTGGAGCTTTTTTCATGGCAATATAATATGCCAAGCCAGCAACTAAACACGGTAAAAATCTGAAAGGAACTTCTGCATTACCAGAATAAGAACCAGCGTCTTGAATACGTGTTAAAGCATAATACTTAAATGTATCAGCTGCGTCAGGAGTTGCATAAACATATAACTTAGGTGTTATAGATCTTTCAATATAAAATTGTGTAGGAGAAGCTGAAGTAGATTTTTTAGATATGTGTAAATACTCTGCTCTACTAATTCTTTCAATTTGTCTATCAACTGTAGAGTCAGATGCTTCTGTTATAACGGCAGATAGTATGTCGACTAGATCTGCATCAAGATCATAAGATGAAGTGTCAGCAGTAAGAGTTTTTGTTCTTTGTTCTATAGTCCAAAGATTTAATCCTCTATTTGCCCACTCTGCAAATAATAAATTTAACGATCTTCTAGATGTTTTTAAATCATATCCAGATCTTACGTAGAGGCCACACCTCTCATAAGATTCTGCAATGATCTCTTCTATCGTTAGATCAAATGATGTTGTGCCTGAAGTAGCCATTTACACATTAATATATTTTCTGAAATTCAGCTATAATTGTGTACATGTTACCTGCATCTGCTGTGCCTGGCACCACTAAATTAACATCGCTTTCGTTACTGTTACTAGACTTGTCTGCTGGTATTCCACCAAACTCTCTAAAGTCCCAATAACCTGCTCCTGTTAAACCAATGATAGGAATGTCACCATCTGAATCTTCTTCATCTAAACGTGCATAAGAGTTTCCTCCATCACCACCTTGACAAGAATACCAAACTCTTAGTAGTCCTAAATGTGCTACTGCAGTTCCGTCTTGTCTAGCAGCTAATGCTGATACGTCACCAAAAACTGTAGTGCCACCTGATCCATCTGATTGATTAACAATTTTGATAACAACACGATTATCGTTTTGTTGTAGGATTGTTGGTCCTGTTACTGTGTCGGCCATGTTCCCTCCTTAATTAAGAACTGTGGGGCCGAAGCCCCACTAATTTATTAGTATACTGAGTATTCTAACTCCACTGTAAATCTTCCAGCAGTAACATCAGCATTAACTGCAGTTGTTGCAAAAGCATATAAGTTTTTGCTTGCAATCGCAGCTGTAATATTTGGAACAAATATGTGATAGTTACCAGCAGTATTGTTAAAGTTTATATCTACCTCTGTGATTGATTGTGTAGCACTTAACTGTTCATTAAAAGATGTTACACCAGCACCAACAATTTCAGTTCCTGAAGAAACTGCACTATTAGTTGCTGTACCAGAAGTTGCACTTAATGATAAACCACCAGCAAGAGTTTCTCCTGCAGCAGTTGTAATACCAATTAATGCTCTGTGAATAAAAAATTTGCTAGGTGTTACTAGACCGTCTGGTGCTTCTGTATTTAATGCACCGAGTTCTACGAGAACATCACCGTCTCCATAAGCAGTTGATGCTGCGTTTGTAGATGCTAGTGTGCCTGCAAATGATTGTATTTTTCTAGTTCCCATTGAAACTAGTTGACCAGTAGAATTTACAGAAAAACCTGTTTCTGTTACGGCACCAGTACCAGCAGCTTTGTTAATTACGTTAAAACCACCTTCTGATCTTATTGGACCGCTAAATGTTGAGTTAGCCATTTTAAACCTCCTTGGTTATATAGACCTTACTACATAGTCTCTATATCGTCTGCATAAGCAGTCTATGTAGTTCTTATATTTATGTATACAGTTTTAAAGAAAATTTGCAATAAGAAGAATGGGGGATATACCCCCATTCTTTGGTTATTTATTAAGCTCCTGGTGAGCCAAAGATACCTCTAGGATCAGAGAATCCAAATGAATATCTCTCTCTAGCTTTGTATCTTACGTTACCTGTATCAAAATCGCCTTCCATAGAAGTTTTGATAGGCGCACGATTAAAGTGCTTTAGACCATTAGGTGCATCAGTTTTAATAAAGAATGCATCTGTATCTGTTAGATAATGGTTGATAACGTATCCGCCAGGGATCATGCCCATGTTACCGATAGCGTTAATGTCATTATCTGAAGTTGCAGTTCTTAACTGACTCTTCATTAATCTTTCAGCTACGAACTGAAGATTAACTGGAATGATCATCTTTGTTGCCTTTACAGCGATTTTAAGACCACGATTGTCAATGAAACCAGCAATGTCAATTAATGATTGCTCTAAAGAAGTTTCATTAAGGTCAGCAGATGTTGATAGTTCGTTGGCATAGTTGCCACCTGCTACTGTTAAGTGAGCAGTTGAACATAATTCAACACCGTCTCCGCCTGTGAAAGAAGAGTTAAATGCTCTGTTAAGAACATTTGCGCCCTTGATTTCTTTAGCGTTAGCCATTGAACGTGCTAAAGCCTTTGTGTATCTAGAACTTAGGCTGTCGTAAAGGTTATCCTCTACGGCTTCCTCAGTAATAGCAAATGCTAAAGCAATTGTTTCGTGTGAGTAACGACTAGTGAAAGCTTCTGTAGCATCGTCAAATTGTACGCTTGCTCCTTCAGCTTTTACTGGTGCACTACCGAAGCCAGAAAGTTCTACTTCTTCCTCAAACGCTCTGTCTGAGTTCTCAGTGTCAAAAATTTCTGACCACTCCTGCTCGTATCTTGCATATTCGAGACCAAACAGTGCATTAAGACCAGGTTCTAACTCTTTTACGAGTTGACTTCTTGATATAGCCATTTTTTAGTCCTTCCTATTAAATACCAGCAGTATTAGCGTAGTGAAGACCTTCGTTAATTCTAACGAGATAGTTCCCGTTAGCACTAGCTGTGTCGTTGTTGTATTCATCAGAAACAACATCTACTACTCTAAATTGTGCTGTAGCCGCAGTAATTGAACTGGAGTCTAACTCTTGTTTAGATCTTCCAATAGCTGTACTGCCTGCGTGAGTTGATACTAAGTCAGCATTTGATCCTCTATTATCAGGCCATGAAGCTCCGATATTAGTGCTGTCTTCTTGTACTTCAAAAAGTACGTTTGGGTCGTCAATAACAAAAGCTACTGCATCACTTGCGACAGTGCTTGCAGGCCAATGTTTTGAGTATGTCGGTTTACCTGTAGAGTCAGTGTAAAAACATCCATTGAATACGCCAATTAAATTAGTTGCTGCTGCAGCTCCTACGGTAACAGTACCGTCTGAGTGTAACTCAACTGCATCTCCAGTGAAGATATTACTAGAATATCCACTTTCAATACCATAACTTGTTTGGCCGCCATTAAATGGTGCTCCACCCAACATCTTTGCAGGTCTAAAACCGAATGGTGCGTCTTTATTTGCCATGGTTATAAGTCCTCCTTAACCAGTTAGTTGTTATATAAGTGATAGGACCCATAACAAAAATTAATTTTTGTCGTTTCCTCTACCACTGCCAAAAGTAACCCTACTATTCCTCTCGGAAGAAATAGGCATACTTCTATGCTGCTCTTTAAAAAGATTATTATCGACAGATTCTTCTTGCGTCTTAGTTTGCTCTGCAAAATATTCCGCTCTCTGCTCAACAATTTCTTCTGGTATACGAGCAAGCAATAATCCACCAACTCCTATAACACCAGCGTGCGTTCCATTTTCTATTGTAGGTGAGTGAAAATCTGGAAACTCATCAGCACGAACTAGCTCGAATCCTTCACGAAGTCTTCCAGCCATATTCTTTCTGTCTTCAGTTCCTAGAGTCTCAGCTCTTATCCACCTATGTTTAAATCCTGGAGGCGCCGGTGGCGCTTCTAAGCTTGACGGTGGGCGCCAAGGTTGTGCTCTCTTTGTTTTTTCACGAGAAGCATCGGTGCGTGAGGTCTTTTTGGTTTTATCTTCCATGCTATTACTCCTTCACGTATTTAGCGTATTCCTCCAGAGGTACTCCAAGTCTCTTGGCGATATGGACTTGGCTCGGAGATAGTCTAACTGTTTTGCGTCCTGATGTTGATTGCGTTGTTGAACGACCAGCAGAAGCTACGGGTTGGACGGGTCTCGTAGATTCCGAACTATTTGCCCCAAACTTATGGGGAAACTCGGTTTTGATCCTATTGTCAATTTCAGCATAATACTCATCTGAATTAGGATTGAATCCTTCTTCTTCAACTAGTTTTTTATGTATTCCAAAACTAGCATAAGTCATTGCCTCATCTTTACCAAACCAAGGGTTTTTTTCAGCCCAAGCTTCAGCTTTAGGATCTACTTTTTTTGGAGGAGCATCTCGAAGCTGCTCAGGTGTAACATCTTCTTTTTGTTCCTCTTTTAAACTTTCCTTAGCTTCTTTTGTAGCTAAAAGACGCTCATTGTCAATAGATAACTTAGCCAAGGCTTTTTGTGCTTCAACTTGTGCTGACGCATCTCCTGCTTGAATTGCAGTTTGTAAGTCTTGTTCTGCCTTTTTAGTTTCTATTTGAGTCCTAGCTTCAAATTCTTGAATATAGGAAGCATCTAAGCTGTTTGATTTAGCTTTTAGTTTTTTATTCTCATCTGCTACACGTTTTGCATATTGAAAAGAAGCTTGTTCTCTTCTTTCTGCTTCACGTAGTTTGCCTGTAAGTTTGTTAATTCTAGTTTTAACTTTATCACTGTACTCTTCGAGTTCTTCACCTTGACCCTCTTGAGTTACAACTTCAAGTTGTGAATTGTCTTTAGTTTCTTCTTTTTTTTCTTCTTGTAGATTAATATCTACAGAATCCCCTTCTGATGGGACACTAACGACAGGTTCATCTTTTGCTGTATTTATTGCTTGTTCTGGCATGGTTCCTCCATGTTATTAATATAAATGCAAGATATCCTCTGGATTCTTGATTGTTGCTAAAATTTCGTCATCATTTAAAATACGAATTTCTCCACCTTCTATTTGTAGGCGAGAACCTGCATATCTACCAAAGATAACCCAGTCTTTCTCTTTACACCACGGACCTTCCGGGAATTTGTTTACATCATTGTATGCATCTGGTCCAACACTTAACACATATCCACATGTTGTGCTGACTGATTGCATTTCAATAGTTTGATCTGACAAGATAATACCGCCTTTTGTTTTACCTGTTCCTTTATAAGGTAAAATTACTATTCTCCACCCTGTGGGTTTAGGCAGTCTTTCAGTTAATTTTTTTGGAATATTGTTAGGATCAATTTCTTCTACTTGATCTTTTGCTACTTTACCAAAGTTTAAAACTTGGTCTGGAATCGGCTTACTCAAATTGTATTCTCCTTTTTTGCAAGAACTCTTTAAATTCTTGTTCTACGTTATCAAGGCCTTTTAATTGACCCATCATGTACTTATAATTAGTATAGTCTGTAGCAGCGTCTGTCAATACAACATCGTGTACTGCTTTTTTATTATTCTTAATTATTCTGTTTAGTTCTTCTATTAATTCTATTGGATCCATATATTATTTCTTTTTAGTAATCATTCCTTTTATGCCAGGTACCGCCCTAACCCCCAGACTGACACTGCAGGCTAAATATAATAAATGGGTATAATACTCCGGTAAAGTTGAGAGAATTTCAAACCCACGTTCTATATGTGGTTGCATGAAAGGCAAGAAGCTGCAAATCGCTGGAATCATCAGGGCTAATAAAACAAATTCGTCTTTCCAGCTGCCCTTCATCTGATCAATCGCACTCTGCTCCCATTTAATTTTACCCGATACTATGTCCTCATTTCTTTTTTTCTCTGCTGCGATTTGAGCTATTTTAACTTCACCTTTTAATTTTTTTGTCTGAATAAATCCTTTAACGGAGTCTGTTACGACTCCGAGTAAAGGTTTAGCGAGTAGTTGCCACATAGTTTAGGCTCCACCCATTTTCCATAAAACGGCTAAAACGATTCCACATACAATACCAGCTTTAATCCAGTCTTTCATGTTCCAATCGTTCCATTCTTTTAGCCATTCAATAACATCTTTTAATAGTTTCATGTTATCCTCCTTTAAATTTTTGATTATTTATATTTGACGGTATTCTTCATACCTTTGTGGCCTTGAGTGACAGTTTGAACATCACCACCATCTTTGTACATCATACCTCCACCCATCATGCCAGGCACTTGGATTTCTTGAGGCATTCTAATGACTTCATCAACTTTAACTTCTCCGCCACCCATCATTTTTTTAGCGTTTTTTTCTTTTAAAGCTTTTTTCATGGACTCTGTTTTATCACCATCTTTATCAAAATCTAAATAATCTGGTTTACTTTTTGTCATCTTTGTCTCCTTAATGTAAAGTTCTATCGGTATCACCGAAACTTTGTCTCATAACTTCTAGTAAAAGACTTGTTGCTATCTCTTCACCTAGCGCCTGAGTATATAGTATTTTTGTGGCATTTAAAAATGCATTTGCAATAAAAATTGTGTCTTCTTCTGACTCAGAATGCTCTTTAGTTATTTTATTAGCCTCCTGCAACACTTTTTGCGTTAATTTATTAATTTTAGCAGTATCCATTAACAGTTCCATTTTCTTAAAGATTTGTTAATTCTTGAATTAGGATCATTTGCTGTCTTTGAACTTGTTAATTTTTTCTTCATACCAGACATTCTAGCACAAAAAGACTTCCTCCTACTAGCGGCTTTTGAACCTGGTTTTAATTTAGAAGGCTTGGTTGTTACTGCTGTTTTAAGCTTAGAACCCGGATTAGCAGCTCTGTAAGACGCTACACCTTTTTTGTTTAGGCCTCCTGATTTACTTTTACCCTCTTTGCGTTGCCATGCTGGAGTTTTTGCCATTATGCGGCTTTCTTATTTTTTTTCTTTGCAAAAGTTGCTACGTTGGTTGGTTTGCCACCTGGATTACCTGCAGCTCTTTTTCTTTTTACTGCTGATGCTCTTTGACCTGCTGACATTTTTGCTGCTTTAGAAGCAGGAACACATTTTGGATAGCCACTTCTTTTTTCACCTTTACTTCTACCACAAGGTTTAAAGCCACCACCTTTTTTAGGTGCACCTATGTCCACCCACTTGTCTTTAACCCATTTACGTAGACCGTTTTTAGCCATTATGCGTAACTAGTTGATTTTCTTTTATTTTCCATAACAGCTCCACAACCTCTAGCAACACCACCTGTGTTCAGGTGTGATACTTTTTTTCTTGATTGTGATAACTTATTGCCATTACCTATCATGCCACCACTAGCTTTTTTGTTTTTCTTGCCACCTGGTGTTACTTTACCCGAACAAACAGCACCAGCGTACATGTTTGCGTAAGCAGAAGGATAAACATCAAACTTAGCTTTAGCTGCTGCTTTTCCTCTTGCACATAGTTTGCCCATTTACTTATCTCCTCTTTTTTTAGTGTTTCTGTCTTTATCTGCTTTGTCTAAAGCAACGTTTGCACGTAATTGTGCAATATCTTCTTGACTTTCAATCTTCTCTTTAGCCAATTTATCAGTTTGCATTAGTTTTTTCTCATCTAAAGCTTGTTTTTCGCCCATTGCTTGTGCTTTTAGCTCTAAATCTTCCTTTCTAAGGTCAATTTCTTGCTGTTTTAGGTCCACAAGTGGGTCAGAACTAGAAGTATCCATCATTTCTTGCTCTTCTGCAACCATTTGTTCTATAATTTCTGCTATTTTTACTGCAACACCACTTTCTGTACGTTGTGAAAGCTCTTGTTGTTGTTCTGGAGGTAGTTGTCCTCCTGTTTGTGCCATAATTTGCTCCATTTCAGGTGCCATTTCCTGTTCTACAATCATTCTAGCCATAAAACTAACGTGTTCTGTTATATGTGCCTGTAAAATTGTCATTGTTGCAGGATTAGCCTTTACTAATTCAGATGACATAAAGGCTCTGTGTGCCCTTATGTGTGCAGAATGATCTTGTTCAGGAAAAGGTATAGGTGGCATACCATTTAAAGTACCTGCGTTCTCAATAGCAGGATCTTGTGCCTGTGGTTCTGCAGGTGCGGGTAATAATTTTTCAATATTCTGTACACCTAAAGCTGCATACATTCTTGAATAAGCTTCTCTTAAATCGTGCATCTCAGGATTAGCTTGAGCTAATTGTAATTGAGATTGTGCAAGAGTTACTCTTTGCGCCATAGAGAAAATGTTTGGATCTGAGACAGGAATAACATCTATCCTGTTATCAAAGTCTGCTTTTTTAATTGACTGCTCTCCACCTGAAACCATGTAAGGATAGTTCTCTGGTAAGTAATCAGAAAATACTTTTGCTAATAATTTAAATTCTGTTTTTTGTGCATAGTGTAATCTCTTATGGATAGCGGACATAACTTTCATGCCACGCTCTAAAATAGCCATGGTTGTTCCTACAGGTTGTTGTTGACTACCTGCATTCTCACCCATCATCATATCTGCTACACCTGCAAATCTTCTACCTGCATCAACAACGAAACCTAGTAACTGAAATAAAGTTCCACTTGGTTCTTTGTAAGGTAGAGGCATTAATGACTCACGAAGGTTACCCCCTGGTGCATCGACATCTCTCCATTCACCAGGATTGAGTGCTTCGTCATCATCACGTATTCTTAGTCCTCTTGCTTTGAAACCAGCAGGTAAGTTTGATAAAGTTCCTGCATCTATAAGTTGACGTAGAGCTGCAGTAGCAGTTCTTGATAAACCACCAAGCATGTGAATAAGACCAAAGCCATAGAATCCTAGACCTGGCAGAAACTTAAAGTGTGTAAAGTATTCTTTTTTCTTTCTAGAAGGATCGCCTTGATTCCAGTTTCTATAGATAGATAAAATTTCTCCAGAGTCCTCATCAAGAGTTACAATGTAAGGCAACATAATACCTGTCTTCTCATTGTTAGCACCCATGTCTTCGTATCCTGGTAAATCTAAATCAACGTGCATTTCAAGAACATTGTGTTCTTCTTCTGTAAATGAAACTTGTTCTACACCAGATAACTCATCTTGTTTTTCTTTGATGTCAGATGTCTTAGCTGTGTTAGGTTGAAGTTCTATATCTCTGTAAAATCCTGACACTTGATTTTTTCTTAAATCATTGTGCTTCATTTTTACAATGTGAGTAATTCTACCACAGGACTCTAGGTCTGTGATAAAATAAGGAACTACTAAATCTTCTGCTGGTATAAATTTAGATACCGCTCTTTCCAGAGTTCCATCATAATAAACTTTTTTAAATGCTGAACCTGCTAGAGGTAAATGAAATAATAATTGATCAAGCTCTGGATCAAACTCTTGCATCTCACAAGTAATTTGATAGTTCATAAATTCTTTAATTCGTTCTGCTTGTTGTTCTACTTCTAGACTAGGAACACCTAATATTTCTGTTCTCACTGGTCCACCTGGTGGTAGAAGTTCTTTGTATGCTTGTGCTTGAAACTGTGTGACTGCCTCTGCAAGTAGAGGATGTGTGACACCCGCAGCTCCCGCAAAAGGCTTGGATCTTTCTTCGTATTTAAATCCTAATAAATCTAATCCTTCTTTGTAAGTCTTTTCCCAATCAGATCTAGAATTTTTATCATCCTCAAAATTTTTCTGTAAATCAGAAGATAACTTTTCCAGTATATCATCATCTATAAACTCTGCTATGTTTGCAAAGTAATCACCTTCAGATTGTTTTTGAGATGGATCAAAGTCAAGGGTGACTCCTCCATCTTGCTCTTGAATTATTTCGTAGCCTTTGTTTGTATTTTCAGGCTCTTGTAATTGTATTTCTTCTCCTACACCTTCTACTTCAAGTGAGTTATTGGCATTAGGAGATATATCTATTGCTGTGTTTTGTATTCGTTTTTCTACCATCTACTGGCTCCTATAGGAGATAGTAACTCATTAACAGAAACTATCGGTGTGTATAATATACTTTTTTTCACAAGACCTCCATCTTTTTTATATGCTTTATATGGGAACAACATATCAGGTGTCAATTCAATCATAAAAGTATCTACACCCTCTCCTGCATCACCAAATGCAACTTTTCCCACTTCTACTTTAGAACTTTTTGCATTTGCTATTTTATTTAAAGTTTCTTCCACGTTGCCTGTAAAGTGTGTTCCAGTATGATCATTCAAATTTGGTCCTCCATATTGCATATCATATGCCACCATTTTACCACTTCTATCCACATTGTCAGGAGATAGCTCTACTCCGTTACCTCCTCTGTAAGCTTTGATAGCTTTAGCAGGTGCTACACCGTAATGAGAAGGTGCATCTTTATTTACTTGTAAAGCTCCACTTTCATCAAAATAAAATCTTTTCTTAGCTGCATTATAAACATCATTTTTAACTATAGCATCTACCCAGTCCTTTTGATCTTTAAAAGGTATGTTAGGAAATAATTCTCTAGCGTCTATATTATCAATAGAAGCATTTATTGTAGCTAAAGCTTCATCTCTCTTTGTTGCAGCTTCTCCTAATTGTTTAAAACTTTCTTTAGTTAAATCATCAATATCCATTTTAGATATATTTTCAAACATCTGGTCACTTGCAAATAATTGATCCAATGATTTTTTAAGTTGTTGATATGTGGCAGGCATTGGTCTAAAAACATTTTCTAGTTTTTTATAAAGTAATTCTAATCCTTCATTTCTTCCTATTTGTTGATTTTGACTTTGATTAATAAATCTTCTAATTTCTTGCTTTAAGTTTGATTTTAAAGAAGCGGCTTTTTGTAAAAAATCAGATTGTATTTCATCTGCTACATTAACAACAATATCTCTGTTATTTAATTTTCCAATTCGATTACTACCCAATGACCAGCCTATGACATATGGTTCTCCGTCTAATTTATTTTCTTGCACCATAAAATCATCACTAGTTCTAACTTCACGCATGTTTCTGTGACCTTCATATCTACTTATCTCTGAAGGTAGAGAACCTATGTCTCCTCTAATGTCTTTAGAGTCTAGCCACAACACTCTTTCTGTTCTTGAACCACCTATATAATCATCCTGTCTTCCAGAGTTACCATACTTTAAGTTACCCGCTTCATCGCTATAGGATACTGTTTGAATATAATTAGAAGGAGATGTATCTACTAATTCTTTTATTTCTGCAAAAGATATTTTTTCATCTTTTGTAAACTGTCCTGTCTCTCTGTTAAATCCACCTTTTTTATTTAAATAAGATCTTACATAAGAGTCATACAGTTCACCTTCTTTAATACCGTTAGATCTAAACCAATCGTGCCAGTCTTTAGCTGACATACTAATAATTTTTGACGGTAAAGTTTTTCCTTTAATTGTTAAATTACCTGTGTCTGTGTTTATAATAGAATTTAAATCAGAGTAGAATAATTTGTTATTACCAGATCCAATAGCATTCTCTGGAATTATTGTAGAAACAAGTGCTGTTCCTGGTTTTGTTGTCTTGGCTTTTTTTACTTTGACAGGTACTTCTATTTCTTTGACAGTAAATTCTTTGCCTTCTAAGTCACCTAGCTTTAATGCTTTTTGTTGTGCATCATCTATGCTTTTACTTTGATAAACTTTATTACCGTTCTCATCAAATATATTATATCTCTTCTCTAAGAGAGGTGCTTCAGGTGGAGCTAATTGTTTTACGGTTTCAGTTTTCTTTACAAGCTTTGGCGTGTCACCTAATAAAAAGTTTTTAGGTAGAGGTAGTGCTTCTGCTTTTGGAATTATAAAGTTACTAACTGCTGAAGCAGCTTTTGATAAAAACGATTGCTCTTCTTGTTCTGTTTCCACGTCTCCTCCTTCTTTAGCATTCATAATACCACCATCTTTTTTGTTATCAGGAGCAAGTAATCGTATTTTTTCATACAACTTGCCTAAATAAGCAGATCGCTCGTCCATCGTTATCGTCCCTGCATTTACCATATCTCTTGTTCTATCATAATCATGGTTGAACTGGGCTAATGCTTCTTCGTAAGGAGTTAGATATTTTACTTCTCCTCCTTGGTTAAATCCTTTTGGAAGTTTGCTTTTGTTTAAATAATCTTCAGGAGATATATTGTTTTCAATAGCGTATTTTATAGTATCTTTTAATCTTTCTGCCGCTATTTCTGCTTTTTTTATAACATCTACTTTAGTAGTGTCTGTCACACCAAATATAAAACTACTTTTTGCACCCCCTTTACCTTCTCTATAAGGAACAATTGTTTTAATATTTCTATCTTTAAACATAGTATCAATAAATTTTGTTGCATCCGCTACAAATTCATATTGATTATTAAATTTAGTGATATCAGGATTGTACCCATATTCTGATAAAAGTCCCATTAACTTTTCAGTAATGGGTTTGTCAGCAGTTCTATCTCCTTTATGTATCTTAACGGGCATTTTTTCAAACTTTGTTTTTTGAGTTTTCTTTTTAATTATATCTACAAAATTATTGAGATAGGGATCTAATCTATATTGTAATTTATTGTAGATCTGTAGAGAAGGTGATATCAATTCAACTTCTGCTCCTGCTCCTACAAACCTTCCCGTTTTTGCTAATCTACCTGCACCTTCTCTTCTTGTTACGAAAAGAGGTATATCATGTGCTTTGTCAAATTTTAAAAGATTGTAGTTTTTTTTGAGTTCTCCAGTTTTTTCATCTATTAATTCTAAATAAGGTTTATATTGAGGATTTTCATAAAGTTGGTTAAATCTTATTCTTCCCAAAGAATTCGCTTTGTTTCTATCTAATTCTAGTTTTACATACTTTTGAAAATTATCTATATCTGCATCTCCCATGTATTTATTTATAAATTCAATAGTGCTTAATTTTTCATTACCTGTAGTTTCTTTTATGCTTCTAAATTTGTCATACATATAGTCTTGAAAAAGGCCAAAAGGTTTGACAGGTTCTTTAATTTTTGCTTCTTCTCTCAAGGCATTCATTTGTTTAAAATAATTTGTTTCTTGATCTGTTTGTAAAAACAATTTAGTTAGATCTTTTTTCTTTGTAAAAATTTCCGCAGCTTCTTTTTTAAATAAAGTTTTAGCTGCATTGCCTGTCCCAGTTGTTGGATCAAAACTTACTATTTTTTTTGTTAATTCTTTAAGATCGGGATTTCTTTTCAAAAAAGATTCAAAGGCAGCTTGTTTATATTCCAATGCTTCACCTAAATCTTTTTGAAATGTAAAAGTTTTTCCCTCTTCTATAAATTTATTCAGGGCTTTTTTTACTTCATCGTACTTTTCAGGTCCGAGTTTGTATCTGCCCGTTTTTGCATTAACATTAAGTTGTGTAATTTTATTTTGATCTATTCCTAAGAAAGGACCATAACGTTTCTCTTGAAAAGAAGATGTGACCACAGGATCTATTTTACCATCATAGGTTATTAAAGTATCAAGCTTATTATCTCTAGCGAGACCTGTTAAAGTGGTATTAAGGTTTTCTATAGGGGTATTGTTAATTATTTCTACTAATTTAAATAACTCTCTCTTCTTATCTTCTTTAAGAAAACCCTTACCTCCATCAAGACCAAAATACACTTCTGGAGATAATCCTTCTTTATTTTTACTTAATCTAGCTTTGATAATTGTATCAGATGTTTTTTTTAGTTCACCCGTCTCATCAGCTTGTTTTAAAAGTTTTTTAGCTTCACCTATCTTACCTGCACGAAATGCTTTTACAGCCAAGCGTAATGGTCCGGTGACCACGGTTGATACTCCTAGTGTCGCTAAATCAACTGTATCGACAATACCAAAGAGATAATTAATCAAATCATCTCCACGTAAGTCACTCACTCTGACTTCACCGTTCGCTACTTTATTATGAATAGCTGCGGTATCGTTAAAAAAGAATCCTCTAAGTTGATTAAATCTATCTCCTAGTGTTAAAGGATCAAAATTTGTATTTGCTCTAATTTCATCATACAATTTTTTTAATTCAGGTTGTCTTTGTTGTGGTAATAATTTATTTATTTCATCTATTTCATTTGCATAACGTTCAAGTGTTATTTTGTTATCTTCATCTTGTCTTCTTAAACGTGCTCTCTCTTCATCAGAAGTAGCTGCAATATTTAAAGGACCTGTAGTAATACCTGATTTAGCAAAAGACGAAGATACTTCTTCTACTACTTTTTCTAATATATTAGGTTCTTTTGGTGCTGTAAGGAAAGCAGGTAGTTGATTAATACCTTCAGCACTATCATCAAAGAAAGGTTTTATTGAACTATTTTTATCTACTCTTGCCATTAGTAATATTCTCGTTGAATCTTGGGTAGTGGCTCATCAATATAGTCATCACTCAGGCGTAAGAAATTACCCTGTCTAAAACGCATTACGGCCTGTGTCATGCTATCCACCAAGTCATCATGATCTCCATAGGGGAATGCTGCACATTCCTCGATTACATCCTCCGACCATCTTGTGTCGGGTGTCCATATCATACCACTTTCGAACAACGGTGCAACAGAATTAACCCTGACATGCTTATCTTGTCCTCTGCTAGGAGTATAGTTGACAACAGGGACTCCTATCTGTCTTAGCTCGTGTGTTAGGGGTAGACCCGATGCTTTCGCTTCCACGATCACCGTTTCGGGTTCCCAGTATTTATATTCTTTAAATGCAATTTTTTTTAATTCAGGAAAGTCCCACCGACCCCGCTTCGCATCCATGAGTATCAGATGAGCGACATTGTTAGCTTTGGGATAAAACACACCCCACGTGGTAATAGCAGAATAGTCAGCCGTCTCTCGTTTACTGAATGCTGTATCGTAACTTTGTATAATATGGTGAAGTTCAGGTATATCTTTCTCTTCCCACATTTGCCACCACTCTCGTTTAATAATACTACCTTCTTGTGATACGGGAGCCTGTTGCCATTGTGCATTCCACTTAGCCGCGGACAGCGAGGCTTTGACGGACTCCAACTCTTCCAGCTTCCAGAATCCTGGCCAAACGGGTTTGTTACTAGGCATGATAGCAGGAAACTCTACAACTTCCCATTGATCTGCTTTCAGTTCTCCTTGCTTCTTCATCAACTTACCTGTGAGATCTTTTACCGACCAACGGGTCATAACAATAACGATTGCACCCCCTGGCTGTAAACGCTGACGAGGACCAGAAGTATACCACTCATATGCTGAATCGAGGGCCGTGTCGCTTAGTGCATCTTGCTCGGAATGAGGATCGTCAATAATTAATAAATCAGCACCACGACCAGTAACCGCACCTCCTGTACCAGCAGCGAAGTATTCTCCTCCTTGTGCTGTTTCCCAACGACCAGCTGCCATACTATCGGGTTGTAATTCAGTTTTAAAAATTTTTTTATATTCTTGCGTTTCCATAAGGTTCCTGACTTTACGTCCGAAGCGAATAGCAAGTTCTCCAGTGTGAGTGGTTTGCATTATCTTTGCTTTAGGTTTTTGGCCCACGAACCACGCAGGAAAGAGAAAGGACGCAAACTCAGACTTAGTGTGTCTAGGTGGCATATTAATAATTAATCTTTTTAATTTTCCAGATGCAATATCTTCAAATTTTTTTGCAATAATTTTATGGTGCTTGCCTTCTTTGAACTCTGGCCAAACATTTCTTACGAATGGTAAAAAATTTTTCTGAGACTGTTCTTGAACAGAAAATTCTAATTTTTTTATTTTTAATTTTTTTGCAAGTAATTTGGCTTCTTCGGTAGTTAAGGTTTCTATAGATTCCATATTTTTTCAGTTGCTGGCTGACTGACTGTAAGTTGCCTAGCCTTCGGCTGGCAAGTCCGTGCCACCACATTTAGGGGGTACCCCTAGGCGGACAATACTATATCTAGTGGTTTTTGGCAAATAGGAAATCTTTACCAGGATACCAGCCCTGGAAACTGGATGCAGCACTTGATTTTTTCAGATTAAATTAGTTGTGGATAAGTATGGGGAAGAAGTAAAAATCCCCCTGATGCACAGTCAGAGGGATTTAGATTAGAGATTATATTCGCTCAGTAATACCGAACTTCTGTGAAAGTTCTCTTATGAGTTTTTGACCGAACGCCTTGACTTCGGGATTTTGTGAAGTCATCACAAACTCAAATATCGAGTAGTCAAGATACTGACATACAGCCTTATAGTTAATAGAAGTAGTTATCTTATCGTTTTGCGATTGTTCTAATAACTGCCTTTTAAGAACGTTGAGTTCGTTCTCTACTATAACTTTGATGTCAGATAATTGTAGATCGTTTGACATGTCATATTCTCCTTTCTTCCCATTATTATAGGATAATATCAAACTATTACAACAAGAGATTAAAAAAAATTTTATGACCAAGCACCTTTCTTTCTGGGCAACTACCTGCCGTGTCTGGTGCTAACTTTACCTATGCTTACGTGCAAGAAGTCGTGAGATCTAGCTGATGCAGATTTGGACTCGTGGGCGAGATTCGAACTCGCATGGTCGCAGTTGCAGTGCGATACATAACCTTTCTGTCACCACGAGATTCACAACCCGTGTGCCCGGTCTGGCTTCAACTATATATACCTTCATCGGAAGAGTCGTGAGATCTAGCTGATGCAGATTCACTACCATCTCCGCACGGGTGCCGGCTTTTTATATCATAGATAAGACTCAAGAATCGTGAGCCAACGCTGATGCAGACCTAAAACAATATTGCACCTATGGCTTCCATCACTCGTGCTGCCGGGTACAGCAGCACAAGGATTAAACTATATTTAAAGAATCGTGTCATTGAGCTAATGCAGACTGATAGCCATCATGTGCCCCTTCTAAATCGAGCATCTCCTGCATTCTATTCCAAGGATCGCTGCCTGGCGACACCTGCACCGAGGCCCCATCGAACCAGTCCAAGAACCAATATTCGAGCCGATGCAGCTCTTTGTTCTCGTTCACATATCCTCTCAACTCGTCTCCTGGTCCGCCCCAACTAAACTGCCAACGCCAATAGCCTTCGGGCTGATCATCCCACGTATGCGGATCGACATAATCAAAGCCCAAGTGATCAAACTCAGGATCCTGTAGATCTTTCTGACGGTCTTTCCATTCTTCATCTACTCTTTGCTTGCATGTTTTGTTCATCTTCTTTCTCCTTTTAATATATCCCAGTTATATAGGATACTCTGGCAGCTGTCAACAACTGTTACCAGGAGCTCCTGACGCTTTTTTATATATACCTAAGGGCACACGGGTCGTGAATCACGCCTGATGGAGATTCATCACAGGACACACGTAGTGTCCAGCAACCTGAGCTGGAGCCGGTTTTTATTATAGTAGAAAGGGCAAAGATTCGTGGCACACCCGTAATGGAGAGTGAGAATGACTACCATCTCCTGCCTGGTCTGCAGCTGACCTATGGCCTATGTTGGTAGGCAAACGTTGATTTAACTGTAATGGAGAATCGTCAGAACCACGATCCACGCAACTGGCTTCCTGAGCTGGGGGAACCGCAACAATAGCACTACGGAAAGAACAGTGGTGCCCAGTAGCCAATGGAGAAGAAAACTAATCATGTCCCAATATTATAGGATCTTTCTGCAGCTGTCAACCATCTGGTTACCAGGATGTCTCCAGCTCATGGCTTAGATTAAGTAGCCAGGTCGCAAGATTCACGGTAATGGAGAAAGCGTTCCATCGTCAACAGCAGCTCCTGCCCGGACCACGGATACTGTAGTAGGGCCAATGGCTCCGTTTCTATGCCCGCAATGGAGAGTTCACGGGCCATGCCTCCCGAATATATATACAAGGCTCTATTAGGGAGGGTCTCGACCATAATAAAATTTAACCCTCCTGCTTCATAATAGCTGTAATTCCACGAAATTTGCTTAGGAGTCAGTGCCACTTTTTTCAGTTTAGTACATTTCAATTCGACAAAAACACTAACAGGATACCCATCTTCGCCACGATAAACACCATGCAAATCAGGTATCCCAGGTGAACTAAAAGATTCTATTCTTGTCCAATGTACCTTTGGAGTCACATCTTTCAGTTTTTTCCAAAATCTAGTCTCTGGTTTCGTTGTCATACGGCACACCATCCTCGTTTTTTATGATGCTATTTGATAATACCTTGCCAAAAATACCAAACCAAAAGTGCTTAAACACAGTAGACTGTGCAGCTCTCATGGCTCTCAATGCTCTTTGTTGACGTAGTACGTTCAAAGTTATTTTGTCCATATCTCATCTCCTTTCTTAATAGTCATCCCAATATAGTAAGGTATCATTGGGACTAAACTGTTACCTAGTGATTTAAGTCTGTCCACCCTTTTGGGTACCCCATGAGCCACTCGACCCACGCTGGGTTCAGACTCCCACCACTGTGACCAGCCAATCTTCCCTTCTTCTTGGCCTTCTCGTAATTCACATTGGGACCAGCGTCCTTCCAATCCCTCGATGTCGGTGTTGGCAACATTGCTACTTTCTCTTCTAGCTTGCCCCTCTGTGTTCCTCTCTTCTGTATGTTGTCTATGTTCTCTGCCATTGCTGACGATGCCCTCGGTGTCGGCCACATCAAAGTAGGATGTCTCACTTGATCGTTCAAACTTATTGGTAGTTTCTTTTCTAGTTTCATCTTCATCCTGGCTTCCGAAGAAGGACCCCTCATGCTGTGTGCATCCGGAGTGCGCCAAAATCCAGACTCTTTCTCTCTGGTGGACTGCACCGATGCTCGAAGCTGAAATACTAAACGCTCTTGCGGAGTAACCTTCACTCTCCAAGTTCTCAAGTACGGTGTCGAGACCGAGTTTAATGTGTCCACTAACATTCTCTCCAATAACCCAAGTCGGTCTGAGTTCTTTGACAAGTCTAAACATTTCTGGCCAGACGTGTCTCGAATCCTGCTCACCTTTTTGACGTCCAGCGATGCTGAAGGGCTGGCAGGGATATCCTCCTGTAATGATGTCGATTTTATTATGTCCATTTGCTTGTAGTCTTTCACTATTTAACTCCTTTACATCGTCATAGATTGTAACCCACGGCCAATGCTTTCTTAAAACCTTTTGACAATATGAGTCGTAATCACAAAATGCTACAGTATCAAAATATCCTGTAGCTTCTAATCCAAGACTGAATCCACCTATACCTGAAAATAAGTCTAAGTGTTTAAGTTTCATCTGGTATAAATATAGGGCTGTGTCCGCCCTTAGCTGCTAACTCTGATTCTATGAAATCATATTTAGGATCTTTCCTAACTTGATGTCCTTCAAATAATTTATTCATCATTTGATTTGGAGTAAGCATCTCATGTGTTCTATCTGAAAACACTATGACATAAACTTGAGTTTCACTTGTTTGTGTTTTGACTTTCCATCTTTTAAATCTGTGGATAGCCTTACCATAAGATTTGGATATGTATTCTTCCATCTTATGTTTGCCCAAGAGTCTCTCTTCCTTGTCACGCATTTCTATTTTCCAGATTGGCTGTTCGTGCAAACCAGTTCCAGGATTTGTATCTCCCTCATCTATCTGCTGTAAGCCTACGATAATTTTGCTCATGATCTATTTTTCTCATACCTCCTTTCTTATGCTCTTCAGTTAATTTATATTTGATTTTAGGCCAAAGTATTTTGACCAACGGATTCTTCATATCATTCTGACCGAACAATGTGATTTTTAAGTGATTACACATAATATCAAACTCTGTCTTGTCTATATCTAATCTTACATAAGCTCTTTTCATTCTATATTCTCCTTATAGAACTAATTTATCCCATAAAATTGAGAATTGCAATATTAATCTTCGGGGTGGATTTCGATTACATCAGTGTTAATACTGAACTGTTTTTCTATTTCTTTGAGTTTTTCTTCTACTTCAACCTTAGATAGTTGATCTATAGAACCCGTAAGTATTTCTTTTCTGTCAATATAGAGTCCTGCCGCCTGGCCTCTGGACTTTTCAGCTGCTACAGCCGCTGCCCAATTACCCGCTTCTTCTGCGCCTCTGGACAAATCATCTAATCTTTTGATATGCCTTGAATAACTTACTTTGTACTTTTCTTGCCATTCTTTACGTAATCTCTCTAGTTCTTCTACTACAAGAGGAAACATCTTTGGATTTTGGAGATTGGCCGCTGCTTGTTGTGCTGAAGCTTCAGAAAATCCTGCTTCAATAGCACAGTCTTTTGCTGACATGCGATCTCCTTTGGAAACCATCAATACAGCAAATTTGTGTTGTTTAGTTGTTAGCTTTCTTACGTTACCCATATTAATTTAATCATATAGTTGTTTTATATATACATTATTATTATTATTTATCACTATTTATTTTGCAAGACTTGTATAGTAAAAGTTACCAGGTAACCTATAAGTTACCTATAAGTTACCTCTATTATACAGTAGAATCAACTACTTATTGTAAAAGTAACCTCGGTAACCTCATATTCAATAAAAAATTGTAAAAAGAAAATAAAAATATATTCTAGACAACTATATGCCAATTTCACGAGCACAAATGCCTAAACAATTGACTGGTGGTAAGCGTAAAAAGAAATTGAAACGCCAGGCAGCAACTGCTATAAATATGAAAAAACTTGGTAAAAAACCGAAAGGAAAATAATTATGTCAACTGATTTTATAAAAAGAAGAACCCAGCTTAGTGGTAAAGATAAAGGACCGAAAGTCAAGCCCAGAGGCGGTAAGGCAAAACTTGCAGAATCTAAAAACAAAGCACTTTTTGCTAAAGCTAAAGAAAAAAAAGGAGATAGTAGAATAAACTTGAGCGATCTTATAAATGAACTAAACGCTAGAAAAGGTGTTGAGCTATCCACAAAAATGGGTAAAGGTGCCTTAACTGGTTTAGCTGGTGCAATTACAAAAAAACTTAAACCGTAGTAACCATGGCTAAGAAAAAATCGAAGTCCAAAGACAAAGATAAGAAAAAAAAGAAAAAGAAGAAGAAAAAAGACTATTGAAAATACCTAAATTACCTGAGTACGTTGAAATGGGACCTTTTAAAGTCCATTTAAAGCTCGTGAGCCACGAACTAGCATACGAGGTGAGTGAACAACAAGGCTCTTTTCATTCTAAACCACCCATGACTATTGTTTTAGATGAGAATATCATGGCCATGGAAAACGAATCAACACTCAACGTCCTGGTCCACGAACTGTTTCACTTGTGCTACTATCAATATGAACTAGAAAAGATAACAGAAGAAGAAAATATCGTGAACGCTTACGCTAATTTTACGACAGAATTACTAACGAGAAGTAATCTCAAAGACTATCTCATACATCTCATGACCAAGAAACTTAACTAATGACACTTAAATTCTTTTTAGTAGGTGTCTTTTGCATCACTCAACCTATCGAAGATTGTGTCCGTGTTGCGGCAACCTCGTATTATGATACAGAAGAGTCTTGTATCTTAGCTGCAAATAACTTTGACAAGTTTATGAAATCAAAAGATCCAACACACATGACAACTATGAATTGTGTTGCAGCTTACCCTATCCCTGAAGATAAAGTTTCTACTTACTTCTAAATACTCTCGGAAATCTACCGTCTACCTTATAACAAGTATAAGCGTACTGCCAATCTCTACCATACTCAGTCATACAAAACTGCTTGACACCATCGTCCATATGTAATTTTGGAGTTTTAAATATATTCTTTAATATTTTTAACATGCCCATAATATAGGCACGAACAAGTCAATGACTATTGTTCTTTTGATATATCAGATATGTATTCTTTAACAATTTTAGATATGTCCTCATGTAAGACTTTTATGTTACCCAGATCTATCTCACAAGGACGACCAATGTTATCCTGGATATCTTTTATTTCGTCTTTGGTATGACTAACGTAAAGCTTACCCCCTTGGTAGACTATTCTCATTTGTCATCATCACAAAGACATTTACGTTTTGCTTTCTCAGCTTCTAGTTCTTCATTGAGTTCACCATTGATCCTGCGATGAAACTCATTCAACTCTCTTTGATCTCGTAACTGCTCTCGTAAAGTAGCATTTTCTTCTGCTAAAGATTTAATCCTATCTTCTATGTTATCTCTTTTAGTCCATCTATCTTTTGTCATAATTCTATCTCCCATCCGATTACTAAACCTGTATTACCTGTTACTTCGTATCCGGGAGCCACGAACCAATTACCATGTACAATTCTAATCATGGGTACAATCTCGTTAGCAGTATATCCCGTTACTAAACCATATTCTAAGTATTTCGTTTTCTTTCCTGCATAAAAACTAGCACGATACTCACTATTATAAAACACTCCATAAATATTCTCATCTAGGGTACATCTTGCGTGAGGATGTACCGAGTTATAATCACCTTCGAGTCCTACATGCATCGACAAGGCCACTAAAAAAGACAAACAATTCACTTTCTAAATCTATCTTTAAATTTCTCTTTATTAATTTCATATTGCCGTGTTCCGATAACCCATAACAAAAAGATTACAAAACTCAGCTGCAGAATTACAACTCCAAACAAAGCATATACTAATATAGTCACTTGCGTCTCCTATTCTTATATCGAGAAGAGCGTCTTTTTCTTTTCTTAGAACCAAGCTTACGCCTGCCTTTGTGAAATCCTGCTCTTCCTGTGTGTGCCACTACTTATCTATACCTTTACCAACGTCTGTTCCGGGAACCTTGGATCGTAGGTGTATATTAAACGACATAGACCTTCTCTCCCCTTCACTACGAAACGGATAGACCTGGTGCGTCAACCAACTAGGAAATAAATAGAGATCACCTATCTGGGGTTTCACAAGCCAGGAGTGTTTCGCAAATGTATTCGCTACACTACCCAAGAACTCCAGACAACCGACACTAGGGTAATGATCTTCTCTTCTATATTCTTCTTCGTAGCCAGAAGGTATTTTTAAAAAGAATACGCCTGATAGCTGCGCATCATGAATATGGAGGGGATTAAAATCTCCTGCGTATTGACTGACAATCCAAGAACTATAGCTCATAACTGTGTTCTCAGCATTAAACTGATTAGGAACTAACTTCATAATATACTCTGTAGCTAATCTATTAATAAGTTTCTCTAGTCCTGCTATTTCACCTAACGACAAAGCTACTTCTTTTTTGACGTTACCTGCCAGGTTAGCACTATAATCTAATTGTTCTGATTTTTTATCATCATTGAGTATTTCGTCTGCTCTTAAATTAATGGCATCTACGACTGTTTGAGGTACAGAACTTTTAAGAACCCTAGGCCCAAACGGAGTAAAGATGTCATATGATACTTGATGTTCTTTCATAATAACCTTTCTAAAACTGGTGCCTGTCTCTCCAGGCTGTCACACCACTTCCTATCTTTATAGAGGTAAGGATTAGAATCACCACACACGAAAGGATTGCGAAGATAAAGTGTATCGGTGCTTCTATGTTTCATTCTAGGTGTCAGATGAACCCCCTTCGCTGTGGGGATTAGGTTTAAGTACATGTTCTTTAACAAACACATCCTTAATTTCGTATTCAGTAAAGGGAGGGATAGGGATGTAATCAGGAGACCCAGGAGGAAATGTTAGTAAAGTACCCCAGTCCCTCTCATTTACTTTCTTCTGCACTTCGTCTATGGCCTCCTCTAGACTATTGTGCAAAACTTCATAGTGTAGTGTCGTTGTCTGTTTAACGGCTACTCTAAACTTTTTCTTTAATTGAATAACATTTTCAAAATCTTGTGAACTTTTTTCTCCTTTTAAGACCTGTATAGCAGTTTGTAAGGCACTGTCTGCAGTATCGGTCTCGGCATATTTCAATAAAATTTCTATTGCTTCGTGATTAGTCATTTCTTTTTTCTCCTTTATTTCTTCTATGTGTAAGCATCCACACCATATGCACGACATGTTCGGATGTTCGGGGCACATGCACTGTGGACAAAAACTCATACCTCAATGTTTCGTTTTTTGCATTCCTGTATACAAAGCCATTCAATGACTTTACCAACTGATCTAAAATCATTAGCGCCTAACAGTTTTAACAATCGCCATATATTTAATGACACGGCAACTGATTTATATTTTGCGGGGTTCATTTATCTTTCTCCTAAAATAAGATGGTAAACACAGCTACAGCTATCAATATTTGTTTCCAAAATATTGCTAGAAATACTAGAACTATAAATATATTTAACCAATGTATCCCCATAATTTACCTAATTATATGGGACATGTCAATGATAAGTAATAATTTCATCTTCTTCTGCCTCAAAAACAATAGATTTTTCAATGAAAAACTCGGTGCCACAACTAGGACACGAGTAAACTTGTTTACCTTCTTCTTCTTTCTTTTGATCCACAGGGACAATAATCTCTTTGCAACTATAACATTCAGCATCTAAAATTTTTAATTTTTTATCGTTCCCCATGATGTTCCTATCTTTGGATCTACCTTGCTTGGCACCTCTAACTCAATACAATTCTCCATGATTTCTTTTATCAACTTAATATCTTTTTCATCTTTACAAGAACAATTTAATTCATCATGCACTTGTATATGAGGTGTAATACCAGCTTTGTAAACTTCTATCATTGCTTTTTTAGTTTGATCAGCTGCACTACCCTGGATAAGTTTATTTAAAGCTTTGTATATAAATGCTCTTTTTAAATTAGATCCGTACTTACGCATTGCTTCATCACGTGATAACGCTTTATGTACTCCCCACTTGGTAGGTTCCCATAAATCAAAATGACAGATACGACCTAGTATAGTTCTGACCTGGCCATTATCATTTGCTGACTTACTAGCAAGGCTCATCAATTGTTTTACAAAAGGCACACGACTATGATACTTCTCAAATAATTCTTTTGTATCATCCTCACCCATTCCTAATTCACTACCTAATTTCTTTTGACCCATACCATAGAACAGTCCGAGGTTCATGGTCTTAGCAACCTTACGCTCTATCCCTGCCATCTCTGCAGCTATCTGGTGAAAGTCTGTATCGTTAGTTTCTCTGTAAGAATCTACAAACTCATCCGCACCATCAAGTCCACCATGAGTTAGAGCTGCGAAGTGTACAACTAATCGAGGCTCTTGCTGTGAGTAATCAAAGCTACCCCAACTACAACCTTCTTCTGGTATAAATAAAGATCTAATCAAAGGACCGATGTTTTGATTTCTAGCTGGTATCTGCTGTAAATTAGGATTAGACATACTTAATCTACCTGTAATTGTACCACCTTGATCTGATTTTAATTGATTGATTTCGCCATGAATACGGCCATTTTTCTCATGTTTTAGTAAAGAATCTATAAACGTAGACCTAGCTTTAAATAATTCTCTTGACTCAACTATCTTTTTAGATAGAGGATCTTGTAGTGTTCCTAAGAAATTTTTATCAAAACTAGGTAGTCCTGTGGGTGTTTTGTTATACAAAATACCTTTTTTGTCAAATGCTTTTGCCACGGACGAAGGTGCAAAGACCTCTACATCAAACCCTACATCTTTTTTTATTTCTAGTAATAATTTTTTTTCTTTAGCCATAATCTGCTTTTTCAAAGCATCGGCTTTATCTAAATCTATCCTGACACCTTTCCATTTCATCTCAACTAAAACAGGTAATAATTCTGATTCTAAATAAAATATATGGTGTAACTCTTGTCTATTCATTTCTACTTTGAGTGCTTGCCATAATCTAAGTGTAAGATCTGCGTCCTGCTCTGCGTAAGGACCTACATATTGATAAGGTAATTTATACATCTCTGCCTTAGCATCAATTTGCCAAGCTTGTGCTGCTTCATATAATAAACGCTCATCTTTCTTTTCTTGTATATAATCTTTTGCTACTGCATTTAAATTGTACTGACCTGGCATTCTATTCTCATCAATCAATGCTGCTGCTATCATCGTATCAATTATCCTACCCTTGACATTGATACCCCAGCGTTTTAACCAGCCTATGTCATAACTTGCATTGTGAAAAATTTTATCTGCATTGTTTTCAAAACCTTTTTTAAATATTTCTCTGACGATATCTTCATCAAAGTTACCACCCCCTTCATGTCTTAAAGGATAATAACCTTTAAATCCATCTACTGCGATTGCTATACCTACAACATGTCCATTACCTGTAGCCCAACCTGGTCCGGTGTCCTTGATTCCAGGATCATAAGTTTCTAAATCTATTGCTATTTCCTTTGCCTGCGATAAATCAGGAAAGGATTGTGGAGCATTCCACTCTTTGGGAGGTTCAAATAGGGGTCTTTGTGTTGACATACTCTATCTTAACTCTCATTTTTTTCTGTTTACTGTTTAACATTCTATTTATTCTCACACCTTTTTGTCTACCAGTCTTGCGAAGCGAGGTAGTTTTGGCATCAATAAGTTTACAGTTTCCCTTATTATCTACAACTACTAAATCAAAAGGACTCTGCGGGCATAAAGACATTGCAACCCAGTAACCTTTTTTGATATAATGTGAGGCTAGTGTCAATTCACCTATAACACCTTTTCTACTTTTTGAAATCTCAACCATAAAACATCTCTTTAAACTCCCTATCCGTATCCGATCTAACTAAATGTAAATTTTTCTTAGTCCTTGTCATACCTACATAAAACACTCTTCTCTCGTTATCAGGATCTTTATAATATGCTTCGTCAGCTTTTCTAGGTAAGTCAGCAAGTAACGCTACGTTGTCTGCTTCACCACCTTTGGCTCCGTGTATAGTTGATAAATTGATCCGTGGTTCTTGATTCAGTTTCTCTTTTCTACGTAACAAGGAAACTATGTAAGTAACTTCGTGTGCTGGCATACGATCTAGTGCATGATGCCATATCCTATGAGAAGGCACCATCAAACCATGATAAAGACTCAACTCTTCATAAGTATATAACTTATCAGGATCAGCATGTGCCAAACCTTTATGGCCATAAGCGACACCTCTCTTGACAGTCATGTAATGATACATCGTCCTAACTCTATCTATAGATATAGCCTTTTTATTTTTACATAAATCAGTCCAGGCCATGATTGCTGTCAACCTTTTCTTACTAACAGAGGGCTGACCATGAATAGAAAAATAAAATCCTTTTGTCTTCATCTCATCAGCCACTTGTTCTAGAGTATAATTATCTCTAGTCATGACTAGCCATTCACCTTTATCTTTATCAATCTGTTTGTAGATAGAACCACGTGTCACATGATGTTCAACATTGCCTGATTTTTCTATTTCATCTTTAGGCACCCAAACTTTAGGTATCCTATTTTGTACTTTATTAATAAGTTTAGTTGCTATTTTATGTACAGCTGCAGGAACTCTGTGAGATCTATCAAGTATATACCTCTCTCCTTGTAGACCTATCAAGTCTTCAGGATTAGCACCCGCCCATTTAAATATAGACTGATCATCATCACCAGCGATATATATTTCACCTGCCTTATTCATAATTTTTTTTACCATTTTCCATTGTACAGGTAACAAATCTTGAGCTTCATCTATAATTAAAACATCTAACTTAGGAATTATCTCATCGTCTGTAGATTTACTGAACTCTATAATCATGTCTGTAAAGTCATATAATTTACGAGACTTTTTATATTCTTTGATGCCATCAGCTATGTATTTAATTTTTAACCAACCACCTTCCATGTGTGACATTTCATGAAACTGTTCTTTTAGTGTTACATTTCTTACCCTCGCCATATCAATTACTTTAGCAAAGACATCATCTTGTAATTGAAATCCTGTGCTATCCATCTTACGATTAGTATTAGAAAGTTTTATACCCAGTAAATCTGATAACTCTTTGTAGTGATTGTCTTTCATGACATCATCTTTAGTTAGACCTAGCTGTTTAAATGCTAAACTGTGTAGTGTTCTAAAATATATAAAATCTTTTTTATCTAAAAAAGTAAATCTACTCATAGCCCTGGTCCGTGCTTCATTAGCAGCTTTTACTGTATAAGCGAAATACCCTATACGATCAGGTTTTATACCAGCCTCTAGTTGTGCTTCTACTTTACGTAGTAGATATTCTGTTTTACCTGTGCCCGGTGGTCCTAGTATTATTTTTGTTTTCATTAGAAAGGCACCTTAGGATCTAGATTAGGTAGGGGTAGATCAGATTTATCTGTATCTTGTAACCTAGGTACAAACCATAAGTGATGAACCTTACCTCTTATTTTCTTTTTGATAGAGTCACCATTTAGTTCTCTTATTCTTGCACACATTTGTGTAGAACTAAAATTAGTAAATCTTTTCTTAGTTAAATAATTTTCTAGTGAAGATAGTTTAAAGTAAGTAACTTCTTCGTCCTCTGGTGACCATGCTTTGTCAATTAAAATCTCATCTATAGTCATAGCCTCACCTTGATCAGATAAAAAAGACTCCATATAATTATCAAATCTACCTACCTTAGTAACTTCTTCTGGCATCTCTATAACCTCAACCATAGCTAGTAAGGCCTGTATCCTAGCGTCCCAGTCACGAGCTGCCATCTTATTAGGCAATACATTTAAAGTATTCATACAAGCTTTTCTAAACTTAGCTTGATCAAAAAACTCATCTGTGCTGATACACAGTCTTCTACCATCTACATTTAAGAACCATACAGACTCATCTGACTCATACTTTGTAAGATCAGTAACATCATGATCATAATCATTGCCTATACCAAACTTACGAGTCCTACATAGTTGTGAATTACACACAGAACACATTGGCTGATCCTTACACTTGAATTGATATTCTTTCTTTTCGTGTTGATTAACTGTCTTTAATACTTGTTTAGAAGGCAGTATAGGATCCATAAACTTGTGATTAAACTCATCTATTTTGTCCTGCCACTCATCTGGCCATTTCTTCTTAGCGTATACAGCGTATTGATATAAAGTATTGTCTCTGCCACCTTCTGGTATCTTTTCATTCATTAAATGTTCTAAACAAGGTGGCCCGTCAAATAAACTATCTTTCTTTTTTGTAGTAGATAACTCTTGTAACTCAACTCCTGTCAAAGCGAGTTTATTGTGTAAAGTAAAAAATTCTGTTAAACTGTAAGGTTTTCCATTGTTATCAATAGCATATCTATTGTTACTTTCTTTATGTGCACCAAAGTAAGGCAGGTTTAAAAAGTTACCTGTATCTCCTCTGTCTGCTCTTATTTCAATTTGTTTAGGAAAAATTTCACAATTAGCAAAACCTAGAAAAGCTGCAATGTCTGCTAATTTGTCACGCATTAAAGAAGCCGTGACAGGCTCTTTTGTAAAGATAAATATGTGTGCACCACCTGATTTAGATCGACACACTACTAAAGGCAGTCCCTTTTTATTTATTCTTTGTACTAATTCTTTAAGATTAAGAGGGTACATATCAACATCAATACAACCCCAGTAGCATTTAGAGTCATCCATAATAGGAATAATACCTAGACTAGGATCATTACCTTCTAGATGATCGTGCCACATTTGATCAGTAATCTGACCTTTTGTTATGTAAGCCTTACCTCCTTGCTTACCATTTTCTTTTTGTTCACCAACACGATATTGTCCATAGGCTCTATCCAAGCCTCTAAAAATATTTTTAAACGTACCAATATCGTATTCTAACATTTCCTACCTTTGTTAAAAAAGGGGGTGGCCTATAACCCAGCACCACCCCCTAGTTAAATTAGAATGGTGTTTGAGTTGTACCAGATGATTCCTGGTCTTGTTCTGGTTTAGCTTGTACCTCACCTGATTTGATGCTTGTATGAAAAAGCTTTGCTTGATTATACAAGTCCATGTTAGTTACAGGTCCAACTAATTCAATCTCCCAACCGAACCATTTGCCCTTATCATTGTCTTCTTTTTTGACTTTGAGTTTGTACATATGGCTAAATGAAGGAGGATTAAAAGGTCCATTAGATCCTGGTATCCTTATATTAAGCATCATGGAGTTCCATTTTCTACTCTTCTTGAGCTGAGTAGATTTCATTGTAATTAAAGCAGGACTGCCAACGCCTGTCTTTGAATCGTATACAATTACAAAATGGTTTGCATTTGTTTCAATATAGTTACCGTTGTCTAGATAATCCTTATTATCCTCTTTATTTCTAGTAGTCTTAGTCAAGATGTCACTATTAGCATCGTAAGTGGCTTGAGGTGGATTACCCTTACCTCTAGTAGGAAGCCATTCTGCATACTGTCTTTGATAAGCACAAGGCACAACTATGATACCTTCTTTGCCATCAAAAGCATCACCAGTAACATTGTTATAAATTTGTCCCATCTTGAGGTTTTCATCAGCCTCTAACTCATCCGAACCATTCATAAGAATTTTTATCCTTGGTGTTGCTAGATCATCTTGTTGTAAGTCTTGGAGACCTAAGGAAGCATCTGCTTCAAAGGCTCCTACTTCTACGATAGAAGTATTTTTTTTCTCAACAACTTCTTGTTGAGGTTTCGTCTGTGCGTTTTGCGTCATTCGTTACTCCTTATTATATTTTTCGTTTCTGTACGAGTTTTGTTTTATTGGCTACATACACACCAAATTCGTCTGGCAAAGACACACCCTTTTTGTGTTGCTCAGTTACGAATGCTTTCATAGTCTGATAGTGAACATCTTCTTTTTCTGCTCCTACCATTCCTAAATCTTGTATAGCTGCTTTTAATTTAAGTGCCTGTGAGTCTTCACCCATACCAAAAGATACTGAGACATTGTTTTTAATTATGTCACCATATCCGTTGTCCCTGAGCCATGCATAACAGAAAGGTCTGTCAGCAACCTTTACACCAGGTCTTATCTCTTCTGATATTTTTACTTCAGTGCCATTATCTAAAGTAATACTAGACAAACCCTTTTCAGCTAAGAAAAGAGGAATGTCTTCTTCAGACAATTTTCTTGCAGCTTCTTTTTTTTCTTTTAGTGAATCTTCAAGTTCAGCAACTTCTTGTTCTGCAAACTCAAGTTGTTTACATTTATCAGCAAGTGCTTTTAGTGAGGTGTCATCGACATCTGAAAAGACATCATCTTCAAAGTTTATTTTCGTCATTCTCATTTCTCCTTATATTAATCTCAATAGGATGATACTTTTCACGTTTTCTATCCCATTTAAGAACTTTATAATATCCCATATTTATATCAGATGCAACTGAACATGCAATACCAATAATTGAGGGATCACCAATTAACAATAAATAATCGTCATCTGAAAAATCTTTTAGACCTTTTTTTAATTGATCTACAATAGAATCAGAGCTTAATAATAATTGATAGCCAGGTGGTATGAGAGGAATTAATTTGCCATACTCCTCAGCACTGAGGATGTCTTTGTAAGGCATTTCTTGTATTACGTAAACTGTCATTCTATTTTCTTAATTTAATATACTCTTGATTTATTTTTTTTGCAAGTATATATTTATGGGAGAATTAAGGAGAATATAGAAATGAATGATTATATATATAAAACACAACCGTTTTTACATCAACAAACAGTATTAGAAAAGTGTTGGGATACAAAATCCTATGCATTTTTTATGGAGATGGGAACAGGTAAATCAAAAGTATTGATTGATAACATGGCTATGTTACATGAGAAAAGAAAAATTAATGGCGCTCTCATTGTTGCACCAAAGGGTGTTTACAGGAACTGGATGATATCAGAATTACCTAAACATTTACCTGATAGAATAGATCACACAATAGTATGTTGGACTCCAACTCCTAATAAAGAACAAAAAAAGTTATTAGAATCTTTGAATGTCTTCTCTGAAAAGTTAAAGATATTTTTAATAAACGTAGAAGCGTTAAGCACTACAAAAGGATATTCAGCTGCATTAGAGTTTTTAAAAGCACATTCAACTTTGATGGCTGTAGATGAGTCTACAACAATTAAATCACCCACAGCAACTAGAACTAAAAGTGCTATCAAACTTGGTAAACATGCAAGGTATAGAAGAATATTAACAGGATCTCCTGTCACTAAATCACCTTTAGATTTGTACACCCAGTGTGGTTTCTTAGACGAAGATCTACTAGGATATACTTCTTTCTGGGCCTTTAAATCTAGGTACGCATTGATGGCACAGCGAAACGCAGCTGGTGGTGCACATAGTTATAATCACATTATAAAATATGTGAGACTTGATGAACTTAATGGTAAGTTAGAATCTTTCTCTACCAGGGTTCTCAAACAAGATTGTTTGGATTTACCAGAAAAGTTATATACAAAAAGATTTATAGAACTCACACCTGATCAAGTAAAAGCATATAAAGAAATGAAAGAGTTTGCTGTTGCTGAGTTAGAAGGTAATTCAATGACAGCCTTTTCTGCTTTAACACAGATGATGAGACTTCATCAGATAACCTGTGGTCACATGACTACAGATGATGGTAAAGTTATAGAAATAAAAAATAATCGTATCAAAGAACTTTTAAATTTTTTAGAAGAGACAGATGATAAAGTTATTATTTGGGCAAACTATAGACACGATATAAAAAACATTACAAAGGAATTGGAGAAAAAACATGGAACAGAAACTGTATCTAGCTTTTATGGTGATACGCCTATGGACGAAAGGGATAAAATTATATCTAGGTTTCAAGATAAAGAAGATACTCTTAAATATTTGGTCGCTAACCCAAAGACCGGAGGCTATGGTCTCACTCTTACTGCTAGTCACACTGTCGTGTATTATAGCAACAGTTACGACTTAGAGATAAGATTACAATCAGAAGATAGAGCACATAGAATAGGCCAGGAACAAAAAGTTACTTATGTTGATTTTATTGCAGAGAAAACTGTAGATGAAAAAATCGTACAGTGTTTAAGATCTAAAATTGATATTGCAACAGAAGTCTTAGGAGAAGATTTAAAAAATTGGTTAGTGTGATACCACCCCAAAAAGGGGTGGTTGAGTATTATTTTTTCTTTTTGTTTGCCATTCCACCGCCACGCATTTTTTTCATGACGTTTTTCTTTTTGGCCATTCCGCCACCCATCTTCTTGACGACATTTTTCTTCTTAGCCATTCCGCCACCACGCATTTTTTTCATGACGTTTTTCTTTTTAGCCATTCCGACCATGTTAGCCTCCTTACATAAAAAGCTTTTTATATTGTTTTTGTCTAGACGATACTACCTCATGATAGTAATCTTTAGGCCATTTGTCGTAATAGCCCATGCGGTGAAGTCTATCAGATGCTTCATATAATTGCGAGAACTTTTGTATAAGCATCATAGAAAATTCTATTTTTGAATCGGGTAGGTCTGTTGTATCTCCCGTGGGATCTAACAGAAACTCTTGTTCTTCTTCATTAGGTGGATTATAGGGGTGAAATCCCATAAAATATATATCTTTTTTGTTATACTTTCTGTTGAAGTTATCAATAATTCTTTGAAATTTATTAAGACTATATTCTTTATAGTGCACATCACAGTATATAAGTATCTCTTTTTTAGCAAAATTTATCTTCTTAACTTCTTTGTGTAGGCTTCTTGTGTATCCAAACTCAGGAGGTCTAACCTGTATATCTACTTTGTTATCAAACCAGGCCTTAGCTGCGTAAGGACAAGCAGGTAATCTATTAAGATGTTTATTGGGAACTTCTAAATAATGTTTAGACCAAAGTCTAACTTCACTATAGATTAATTTTTTTGTTTTATTGGAAATCAAATACTATTTTGTTTTGGCTGACATACCACTAAGTGGATTGTTCAATGCCTTATTAATCATTAATTCTAACTTCTCTTCTAATAATTTCAGTTCTGAAATTAGTTCACGAGAGTCTTCTTTCTGTCTATCTTCTACGTCATTTACAATCTCAGTAATGTGACGCACATCTCCTTCAACAGCCCTTAAATCTGTTTTAAGATCATCTTTAAGTTCCCGACTAACCTGACTTATTAGGTCTATTTCACCCAATATAATTTCTAGTTCGCTTTTCAAAGCATCTAGTTGTTGTGATACAAGTTCTACTTGTGCATTTGTTTGAGTTTCTACAATAGCAATCTTCTTGTCAAACCCAGACAAATCAGGGGCGGTATAAGCCTCGATTTTTTCAGACATGTCCTGGAATTTTTTGAATGCCTCAAAACCGCCATACAAAACTCCTACAGCACTACTTAGTGCTAGGATGATTGCCATCATGCGTCCTCCTTTAAAGGACACGCCTCCTATTGAGACTTCTGCCATTGTGAGTTCACCATATCATCCATTATCTGTCCTTGTGCCATGTCAAATAACATACCATATTGATCATCTATTGTCTTGTTTAAATATTCTGTAACGTTTGTATCTTGTATATAAGACTGAGTATCAAAGAATGATTTTGTATTACCAAGAATTTGCATAACAATCAACGTTTTTGTTTGAGCAGCATCATCATATCTAGCCTTATCGTCAATCTTTTTGACTATTTTAGTAGCTGCTTTTTCTTTAGCAGAAGGTTCTTTTTTAGGCTCTTTCTTTGGCTCTTCTTTCTTTTCTTCTTTTTTAGGCTCTTCTTTAGGCTCTTCTTTAGTTTCTTCAACTTCTTCAGGAGCTTCTTCTTCAGGTTCTTTTGTCTCCTCTACCTCTTCAACTTCTTCTACCTCTTCTGGTGCTTCTTCAACAGTTTCTTCAGGTTCTGTTTCCACCATCTCAGGTTCTTCTTGAACTTCTTCTATTTGTGGTTTGGTTTCTTCTACTTCTGTTTCAACAGGTTCTACTTCAATTTCTACTTCAGGTTCTGTTTCCATGGGCGGAGGCACGTCATCCATCTCCATTGGTGGTGCTACCTCTTCTACTGAGGCCATCATATCAGGAGGAGGTGGCATATCTTCTAGTGAAGGTAATTCTAAATTCATCTCCATTTCAATCTCTATAGATACAGTTTCTATATTGACTGGCACTTCAAAATCCATATTCATATCAGGTGGTGGTAATAGTTCCATTGGAGGAGGTGCATCATATGTTACATCATAAGATACTTCTACATAATCAAATTCTAGTTCTATCTCTGCCATTTCTATTTCAACAGATTCATAAGTCACTTCTTCATACTCAGGTTCAAAAGGCATAAACTCTATCTCACCTACATCGTTGGTGCTTATGTCATTAAATTCAAATACTTCTTCTGCAAAGTTTATCTCTGTATCTAAAAGATTAAGGTAGTAGATTTCTTCTACTGTGGTTATTTGTTGAGTAATAATTGTGTTGATTACATTATAAAATACGTTCACACTCACATCATCAAAGACCGGGCCTACGGCAAGATTGATATCTCTACCACCTACTTCAATGGTAACTCTATTTAATACACCACTGAAATCGAAAGACCCGTTATAAGATTGATATCCTGTTGATACTCCAGACTCAGACAAGATGTCAGTGCCTGAAAAGACCTGACTAGTTCCGTTAAGTCCTGTAATGTGCATGTATATTCGATCTTGATCATCTTGTTTGTCTACCTCTATAGAGTATTTAACTTCGCCACCATTACTAATATTGAGTTCAGAAAAATCAACAGTCTGTATGAATGTTGTTCCCATTCCTTCTACTCCCATAGTAGAAGTAGTATTACCTGATCCTGTAATAGCTGCACATTTATCTGTGCCTAATCCATAACAAGCATTACCTGTAGGCATACTAGCAGGACCTTGACCACCCCAGTCAGAATCCATATCACCTTCTTTTGTAGAGGTTACATAATTATTTGTGCCATCTAAAAGGTCTTGAGAATCTTGATTAGTAACAGTTACTTCCGTATTAGTGACAGTAGTTGTAGTTGTTGTAACAATTTCTGTTCCAAAGTCTTCTTCAACAATGTCAATTTGTGTATCTTCAGTGGTTGTTACGCCAGGTGTACAAAGACCTGTTGCGTCAGGTAAACAATCTGCCTTAGAATAAGAGGAGGCCAGTAGTAAGAATAAACATAGCTTTAAAAAGAGCAATCTGGTTAGCATCACTAAACTCCTTTGTTTCATCTTGTTTTACTTTCAAATAATCTTCTCTGTAAGGAGAACCTTCTGGAATTTTTTCAGGAAACTTTTCCCAATATGCAGCGGCCTCAGCTCCAATGAGACCGTCAACTGGGCACGGGGTCCCCGCATTTTTCATACTCGTCCAGACACGATGGTCCTGACACAATAAACTCACCGCCGCAACTTTCATGCCGTAGGAATAAAGTGCCCTACTTGTGCGAACACGCTCACAAAACTCATCTGTGATGACGTAACCTGTAGCTACGCCTAAAATATTATTTTGAACACTTCCGCCAATTCCAATTTTACAAATATCAGAATTTGAGTTGAGGACGGTCGGTGCATTCGCTGTTGCAGGTGAATTATTTAAAACTGTTGAGGACACCGTATTGGTGTTTGCTCTTGCTTCTGAGCAAAAAAGCATTGTCATTAGAAATACTACGGCACATATGGATCCCCATATAAACCAGTCATTTTTCACCTTATCTACATACGCATTCGCCATTACAATACTCGCACATTATACATCCTCCTATGCTAAACTAGCTATTACTTCACTCATGCCTTTCGCACGATTAGGCGTTTGTTTTGCCCAACGTGAGTCCAACATCTCCTCGCTTGCTTTCAACCACTGAGGGGAATCCCCCTGTAAAGCAGCTAAAAAATTACGGAACTTAGAGACCCCTGTTTTCCCCAGTTGAAAAACCATTTCCACTACAATTTCATTAGCTAAAGAAGGCAAATTACAACCTTTCAATAGCTCTTCTGCTCCAGAAATGGCATTTTCTAAATCTTTTTCTAGTATTTCCATTAAAAACTTTTCTGAATATTTCTTATCATCTTCCCAAAAATCTTCTACACAGAGGTGGCCTACTCCCACAGTTCTTTTTGATAAAGAATCCAAGTACACCTGGTCCCTGTACCCTTCATGATCACGCACCGATTTCAAAAGTCTAGGCATATCTAATTCCATTCTAAAACTCCTTATAATTCTTAATTAAAAACTCTTCCATCCAGGCCATTTTGTCGTCCATAGACTGTAATTGTACCTTGATAACAGCAATATCTTGTTGCATTTCTGCAACACTATTTGCTTTTTTTTCAACAGCATTCAATCTTTCACTCCACATACCCCAGGTAACACCAAAGCTAAGAACTAGCCCTGCTAACCATAACATATCCTTTGTGTTAAACTTAAACATTATATTCCCATTCTCCTTCGTCAGAAGGATCCTTAAACATTAAACTGTCAGCTGCCATCATATCATTCATGCCACCGTCTTTCAAACCTATAATACCACCGTCTGCTACTTCGTACATGTTTGGTGCACCTTGTTCTTGAACGGGTATACCTCTAAAAATTGGATTTATTCTATCAAATTCTTCTCGTTTTCCTTCTTGCATTATGTAAGGAGCTGTTTGAGGATCAATTACTGGACCTTTCATACCTATTTCTTGTGCTCTCATGTTTTCTGATTTAGCTATCATTGCTGCTTCTCTAGTTATTAAATCTTTAAAAGGATCAGTTAATTGATCATAAGACGTGTTTGGTGGTATAATACCCGCAGCTACAAAATTATTTAAAGCTTCTTCTATAAATTGATTAGCTGAACCCTCAGTTATATCACTTTTACGCACTGCCTCCATAAATAAAGACATAGCAGAGTCACCTATTTTTTTAGGGAAACTTAAATCTTCTCTTAACGCTGGACCCATGTCAGGATTATTAGCTGCAAATAAATCTTTTGCTGGCTGATCTCTCATAGCCATCATAATACCTTCTTTTGATATGTCGGAAATATCCTTGGCTCTATCATCTATTTCTGCCATGATCATACTTGATCCTTTTCTTTCACTATCAGTAGGAGTATCTAGATTTTGTATCTCTCTTCTTGCTTTAAATAAATCTTCTAATTGTTCTTTACGTCCTTGTGGTAAAACTCCACCTGGTGCGTTAGGCGGTGTTCCACCTTCTTGTAATTGTATAATACCACCGTCTTTAGCAGTCACGTATTGTAGATACTCATCGTATGTACCCGATCTGTATCTACCAAGGTTAGGATCAAAGAATGTAAAGTAGTTTTGTGGAGGAGGTGTGTAAACAGGATCTGTTCCGGGGTCCGTGGTTCCATCATCACCTTCACCGCCTTGACTACCTGATATCGGATCTGGGTCACCGCCTCTCATTCGAGCCATAGCATTTTTATTAGCCTCGGCTCTAAACTCGTTTAATTCATAGTTCTGCATTTCAGGTGTTGACATCATTTGATTGTAAAAATCACGATCATTAGCCACAGAAGCTGCAAAGTTATCAAGCTCTTCCCCTTCAAGGCCTAACACGTTTCTACCATAATAATCACCTCGCATGCCAGCACTGCTACCAAAAATTCCAGAAACTACGTTTAAAAATGGATTGAATTGAGTGGCTAAGTTCGCACCTTTCTGAAAAATATTTTGTGGATCCTCATAAGGCAAAAACATATTGCTTTTTTTCATACCTGGTTCAAATATTTCACCTGCTCTATTTTGTAAATAATCTGGTTTAGGTCCGAATGATTGTAAAATACCTTCTTCACGCAGATCTCCAACAAGATCTGTTAAAACGTTACCTCCCTTACCTATTCTAGTGCCAAGGCCCATATCTATTGCTGACCTTAATTTACCAAGTTCACCAGGTTTTAACCCATATTTCTCCATAAAGGCTTTACCCTTAGTGCCACTTGAAAATAATCCTGCTTTATACGCATCTTTTAAATCATCAAGAAAATCTTTAGTGTTTCTCTTTTGACCAGTTGTTTTTGCAGAACCTTTATCTAAAGTTTCTTGATCAATTTTCTGTGCTTCTTCTAATAAATCTTTACTAGGTTTTCTTGGAGTAGGTTTATCTTTATTAGATCTATCTTTTTTAGGAGGAGTCATTTTAGGAGTATTTTTATTTTCAACAACTCCTTTACCTCCTCTATATTTATCCGAAAAAGATCTTCTTAACTCTGAAAAAGATTTTTTTGCCATTATGGTCTCCTCCTTCCTGCAAAGTACATGATGCCTTGCTTGTTTATAGTACCACCTCTTTTAGCAGTTGCAATGGCTCCGTATAAATCACCACTAGCCAGAGCTGCACGTTTAGCAGGTGACATACTACCGCCTACAGGTCTGAAAGGATTAGATACATTACTTGCTGCAAAATTTGTTTTAGGTTTAGTTATAAGCTCATTGGACATGTTGTTACTGGATGTCTTTTGAAAGTTCTCTACACCACCTGCCTCGACAGGTCCCATGTCAGGTGGATTATCTTGTGGAAAGTTTGGTGCAAAGGTTTTATCAACATCCTCCTCTGGTTGTGATGATGTTGTAAATTCATTAGTAAACATATATTGCATCACGGCCTCTGGGTCATCAAAGTCTAGTCCTTGTACTTTTTCATTGTCAGGATCATCTAATAAAACTCTTGCTAGTTTTGTTATGTTAGCTCTTCTTATTTTTGTCTCTAAAGAATCATCTATACCTTTTACCATCCACTCTAAGTATTGTGGATTAGATAAAATCTGACCTTGTTTCTTTGCTAATAAGGCAATACCTAGACCTGTTAAAGGACTCATACCTGCACCTGTTGCTAAGAAAGCACCTGTGATACCAGAGAAACCAGCAAGACCCGCTCTTCTAGCTACGAACTGTGATGTCTCTGCAATTTTATTTGCGTAACCAATTTCAGCTATTTTCAGTAATTGATTTAAGTTTTGTATTGCAGACTCAGCACCTTTTTTACCTAATGTCTTACCTTCTCCCTTCATGGTCTGTGCCCATAAAGCGTTCATAAAATCTTGTCCTTGTTGTGTGTCTAACTTTAGATTTGCTCTAAATTTAGCAGGATCAAATACATTGACAGTAACAATATCTTTAGGATTAAAACTAATACCGAACTCACCACCACCTGCAATATTAACTCTCTGTGTTAAATCAGCTTTACCTAATTCAACAGAACCTGTTTTTCTATTGTAAGCAACTGCATTACTAGAGTTCTCCCATAGTTGAGACATGAAAGCCCTGGCAGATACATTAATAGGATCTTTGCTTGGATCAGCTTTATTTCTTTTAACTATAGCAGATAAATCATTAAGTGCTTTTGCACTAGGGTTACTATAAAAAGTATCAAATATTGATCGAGCCAATTGATCATCATAAATCCAACCTTCCATAGGTAAACCACCTTGAACAAACATGTTCTGATCAACATTTTGAAATTGTTTTGCCATAGGAGATTTGTATGTATTTGCACCAAAACCAAATACTCTATTCGCTCTAATTAAAGAATTTTTTACTTGATTCATTTGTTCCAATATAACTGGATCTGGCTCTCCTCCTTGACCAGTTATAACTCTCCACTCATTGACATCATTAAATCCTTGTTCTAATGCTTTTTTAAAGTGTCTTGATTGTGTAGCTATGTCGTCAACTTGTTTGACACCATACTTAGAAGCATACTCTCCCCATTTTTGATTAAATTGTTTTTGTAAAGATCTAAATTGTACTGCATTAAGATACTCAGGTAGGTTACTCATAGATAACAAAAAGTTTTCAAAGTTACTTAAATCCTCAAAACCTCCTAATTGTTGTACGCCTGAGTTAGGATTAAATTCTAAATCAATTTTACCTCTACCTAAATCATCAACATAGTTTTTAGCTAATTGTTTTACTCTAAATGTTGGTATATAACCTTGTTTTATATTTCTACCATATGTATCTGTAACGATAGGAATACTATCATCTAAAGCTTTTGCTCTAGCAAAAAAATCATCATAGAGTTGTGTGTTTAATCTTGACCATTGATTAAATTTCTGTTGTGCGGCATCAGTTAGAAGTGCTCCTGCATCCATAACAGTGGCCATAGGTGCTAATTCATTGAGAGTTTCCATAACTCTTTTATCACTATACCACATAATATTAGCTCTATTAGCTCTTAAATCAGTACCAATCAGTGGGAATACACCAACAACTCTACCGAACCATTTTGCCCAAGATCTATCTGTGACGTTAGCAATACCAAAAGGTATTTTTTGTTGTATAGCTAATTGTGCTAGATACTCTGCATTAGAGCCTTTTTGTACACCGTAAGTCCAACGAGTTAAACCTTTCATCATTCTAAATACGGGATCCAATGCTGCTGCTCCACCACTAAATATCATAGCGTTTCTAGAATGTATTAAGTTTTCTACTCTTGGATCATTAGACAACTCAGGATCTGGTAGTCCTTCTAATTCTCTGATAATAGAATTGATACCATCATAAGCTGTAGCTGCAGTATAAGCACCTGCTCCAGCAAAAGCTGCCACTTCACCAGCTGCAACAGGATTACTCTTAGGATCTAAGAAACCTTTTAACAATTTTTTTCTATCTAGAAAATACAAAGGCAAAAGACTTAAAAAGTCTCCACCAATAGTTACATTTTGTTTGTTTACCTCTGGATAAAATTTCATAGTGGTATTTTGTATACCCATGAAGCTATCTCCAAAGAAATTTAAAGCCTCGTCTACAGACATATCTCCTTTAATAAATTCTCCTGATTTACCTATAATACCTTTTTGATCTTCTGTGCCTTTACCTGTTATAAAGGTACTCCAGTTTCTTTTATCTGCTTCTAATTTTTCTCTCCATGCTTTGTTTTTCTCACGCAAAGGATCTTGTATATAAGCTTTTTCTTGTTCTACCGCAGCTTGAAATTCTTTCAATTGTTTAATTTCAGCTAACTCAGCATTGGAATAAGTTTCAATAGGCTTTTCAGTAAGACCTTTTTGACTTCTAATGTTATTAATTAATTGTTGTAGTAAGAGTTTGTCTTGTTCAAATTTTGGTGTTCCTACATCTTCTGGATTTAAAAAACTATTGATATCAGGAACTTGTATTTTGATATCATTCTCTCCAAAAATTTCTACAAGAACATCTTGAGGTATACCAAAAGTTCTTTCTATATCCATAGTAGGATACCTTTGTTTTAAACTAAATACTCCTTCTTCAGCCATTATTCAACCCTCTCTGGATTACCTGTTATTAAATTAAAAGCCTTCTTAGTTACTGTTTTAATTTCTGGTGGTATGACACTTGAGACTGCTTTTATGTCTCTTGCATATGTCTCAACTTGATTTTGTAAAAAGTTCTTTTCTACTTTTTTGGTCCAACCAAATTTACCTAACTCATATCCTTCAGTAGTTACTGGCCCAAAATTTTGTTCGTAAGGATCTACCCATACAAAATCAACACCTTCTACTTCATCTCCTGAACCAGGTGCGCTAGGAGTGTTAGATAAATATTTTTTGTAAGGGAGGTGATCTTTTAAATCTTCAGGATCAGGTTGTTGTAATGTTTGTTTTCCATTCTCATCAATAACTATCTTTGGTATATTATTTAGTATTTTATCTTGTCTTATCATTTCACGTTCTTCTACATCATCAGGTATATTACCTGTCATATCTAAAACTTCTTTACCTAATTCATACACTATACCAGCTAACGCTCCATACTTACCTAATTTAGCTACTTTTCCTACTTTAGATAATCTATTAAAAGGCTTTTTACCTCCAAAATTATCATAGTATTCTCCAGGGTGATTCTTTTTTAACCATTGCATATACTCTTGTTTGATAGGAGCTGTATACTTTGAATTATATTTAAAATCAGCCATTACTTAATCTCCTCTGGTAGTGTAATTACTAAGTTACCGTCTTCATTGTACTTTGCTTTAGGTAAGTTTTGTGGATTTATTTGACCTGCACTTGTGTATCCACTAGGGTAAGTTCCTTTGTTAAATTCATATAATACTTTTAAATCATTGTTAGCTAGTCTTAGCTCTTCTCTTACTGTAACTAAACCAGCTATAACTGTTTTAGAGTCAACGAATCCAGTAATTTTTAAACTTTCATAAGCTCTTTTAATATCGTCTAAGTTCAAACGACCAGATGATTTTCTAGCTCTCGCTACAGCATAAGCAATAGCATTAATACGGACTCTGTTTTCAGCAAGTTCAGGTTTAAATTCACCCCAGAATTGTTGAGACTCTTGACTGTTAGGATCAAATAAAGCGTTGACATCTGCGAACTCACCTGATCCTTCAAAAGTTTCAATTCTACCATCAGAGAAATTAGCCTGAACATTTTGTAGTGTGTTAGTTAAGATTGATATTTGATCATCAGCATTAACTAAGTCAGCTAACATACCAAAACCTCTTTGCTTAATGTCTTGAATTAATCCAGGTAAACCAGCTATTGTAGGGTCAGCTAATAAGTTGTTAATAACAACATCAATACTGTTAATATTACGATCATATAATTGAATAGTAGAAAATTGTTCTGTTAAAGCTTTTCTAGGTAACACATCATCAGCAGTCAAAGCTACTTTTTGATTAACTACAAGATCTCCAATGCCTTGTCCGATTGGCACCCATGTAGGTTGACCATTAGCTTGTAGTATAGCATCTCCGTTTGCATCTAACTTTGGTATTAAATACTCACCATTTTTTAATTCTTTAATTTGCCAGTTTCCATATTCACCTGACTGAGGATGAGTAAAGCTACCCATAACAAAATCTTTAAATGTTTCTACAGGCTCTTGTTTAGGTACAAATCTTTTATTATCGAAAGGTTGATTTTTTGGTAAATAGATAAGTTTATTGTTATTTTGAGTATCCATTACCTCTATGTAGTCCATACTATCAGAAGGCACATGAACATTAGGATTAAGCTTTTCTGATTCTACATATTCAACTTTTTTTGTTGCTAAATTTATTACTTTTTTCCAATCTTTAGCTCTAAAATCTTTTTTGTCTCCATATCGACCAGGCTCTTGACCGTTGGCCACAGCAAATTCTTCGTAAGTTGTAAAGAATTTATTCTCTCCTACAATGTTATCGTATGCAATAAAAGGCTGTGTGTAGTCTTTTGCTACATCATATTTTCTTTGTTCTTCGGGTAATTCAAAATCTTTCAAATATTGACCTAAAGTAACTTCTGTGTTAAGTCCTGTTGCTCTATCTTTAACTAATTTAAAGGTGCCGTTAAGATCTAAGTTACTTTTATTTTCTTGTTTAGCTAATTCTTGAAAAAATCCTAGATTAGAAAACATTGCTTGACTAACAATATTTGCTCTGTTGACTGCATCTTCTTGTTCTTTTGTCAAAGCGTAAGTTCTTTTTTGTGCCGCTATAGCTTTCTCTGCTGTCCTTACTTCTGCTTCTTCTTTTCTTGTTGCTCTTCTTGCAGCTGTAAATTCTGGTAATGTTTGTTGAACAGCTTGACCTAATACGTCTAAAGCTTTACCTCTACCTGTTAATAGTCTAGCACCAAAATTAATTAAAGAAGATGCTACGTCAGCTTCTTTTTGTGTCTCTATGGCTTCTCTTTCTGCAGAGTAATCTGTTTGATATAGTTGAGCTGCTTCAGCTGCATACTCTTCAGGTGTTTTTTGTGGATACAGTGCGTCAGCAAAATCATTAGCTATAGGATAAAATTCATTCATACCACCTAAAATACCTGTTATCTTAGTATCTCCTAGTGCGGAAGGTTGTACAGCTTGACCTGTTTGATAGATACTAGTATCAACTGCATTCATACCTCCTGGCACACCAGTCACGCTAGGTATAATCTGACCTGTTTCGTGGTCTATATAAGGATTACCACCATGTTTAAGCTTGGCTACCTTTTGAAACATTTTTCTATTCAGTACGCTCATGCTTATCCTATGGGATTACCTATGTTTAGTCCTTTGTATGCTCCGAGGCCCATGATCCCTAGTCCTGCAACTTGCATTAACGGACTAGTTGATGGTTGTTGTTGAACTGCCATTTGTGACGCAGGTGTACCTGTTAGTATACCAGAGGCAAATGACAATCTTTGGAAAGGCTCTTGTGATGCTAATTGTTGTGTTGCTCTTTGTGCATCAAATACATTTTGTCTTTGTTGTTGAGATAAAGCTCCTGCTTGTTGCAATTGTGCAACATCTTGACCATACAACCCTTGCTGTAATTGTCCCAGTCCAGCTTGTTGGCCACCAAGGGCTGCTAATTGCTGACCAACATTGAACTGTCTGCCTTGCTGTGCTTCAAAGGATTGTTGTGCTGTTTGCTGTGCTTGTTGGAAATTTCTTGATAAGTCTTCAAAGATACGTCTTGATTTAATGTCTTGTAGGTTTCTAGCCATTTCCGCACTTTGTATACCTTGACGTTCTGTGCCAAAAGCTCCTGCACCGACAGCTTGTGCATCTACACCTTGCTGTTGTAATTTTGCTTGTCTATCTAATTCTGCTAAAGCATCTTGTGTTACTGCTTGTTGATAAGGATCCATGTAAGCCTGTATACCTTCTGCAGTTGGAGCAAACATTCTAGCTGCGCCTCTTGTAGCCTGTATACCTTCACCTATACTTTGTCCTGCTTGATCTAAAAAAGGTTGATATTGACCAATACCTTGTTGTGCCATACTCAAGGCTTGTTGTTGAGCGGGGTCTAATCCTGCTACTTGAAAACCTGCAATAGGTTGTGGTACACCAGCTCTACCTAATTTTCTTGCTTGAAAATCTGCTTCTGACTCACCCGTCTGTCTAACAGCGTTGGGATCTCCAAATGTTGATGTTAATAACTGTTTACCTCTTTCCTCAATGTAAGGTGCCAGTCTATTATACGTGATTATCTCTTCAGCCATTATGCTACTCCCATTCCTGTCGATGATTCTGGATCTAATCTATTCATTAAATTGTACATGGCCCGTGGTCCGCCAGCATTGTCTACTGCTTTTGCAGTCATTACAAACTCTCCATCACTCAGCATTGCAGGAACTAAATCATCTTTAGGTCCACCAGGTCCTGAGATTTGACCTTGCCTTCTTGGAAACTCTCCACCCATAGCATATTTATCCATATACTCTAAGTTCATTATACCACCATCAGCTGCAAAAGATGGCATACGATTACCAAACATACCATAATAAGTCTGACTAGGATATAGACTTGTAAAACTTTCATCGTCCATGATACTAGAATCATCTTCTTGTAATCCTTCATATAAAAGAGGAGAAGCCGCTGCAGTTAAAATTCCTAAAGAAGCTGGATTAAATATATTACCTTGTGCACCTTTCATGGCTAAATTATAGTTTTCTACATCACCAGCAGCTTTTGCAGTTTCAGCCATGGCTCTATAATCTTCAACATTTTTACCAGCACTCTGCATACCTAAATTTTCAGCAAATTTACCATATTCACCTGATGAGAAAATACCACTTTCTGGAGCTGGAAGACCTTCAAAAAATTTACTTGTACCAAAAGCTTTACCTGCACCATAACCACCTAAACCACCTGTAATTACTTGACCAGCATCACCACCAGTCAGTAACGGTACACCCGCACCAATCAGTGCGGAGTAAACAGGTCCTGCTCCAAAAGCAGCAGCAATAGTACCTGCATATGGTGCAATACTTTTTAGTGCTTTCTTAGCACCTTTAAAAATCTTTTTTAAGAAAAACTCAGGTTGTCCTGTAACAGGATTGATTGAGTTAAAATTATTACCAACAATATATCTTTCAGGGTTAATACCCATGTCTAGCATTTGATTGAACAACATTGCTTTTAGTCTAGGATTAGAATCAAGAACTTCCATAGGCACAACAGTTTCACCTTCGGCAACGTGTGCGATATATGCGTCCTCGTATCTACCTAAATCTGCAATTTTAGAAACCTCGTGTTGAAATGACTCCAACCCTCTAGGTTCTGATTGTTGCATGCTATAACTCATGTTTAACTTGTTCCCCCGAATATATCCGGTATTTTGTTTACTTTAATTGCGACATCTTTTTGTATGTCTTCTTCAGTTGTGTCGGTGGCAGGATCTTGAACATCTTTGACTGCTTCATCTTCTGAAGCGTAGACTTTTCCTGTTTTGGCGTGTTTGATAGTTGTCTGTGTTTCCACATCTATCTTAGGGATTGTTTTCCCAGCAACCACGATAGTATCTTCATTTATACCCATTTTTTATGCTCCTTGCAATATTTATGTTATCTCTAAAACGCTAAGTACAACATGCAAATCGTTAGCGTTTTCAGCTTGTATTTTAACTATTTCTGACTCCTTTGCTACTAATGGTGTAGCAGAAGAAGTATGAGAATCTGATGAAAACTGACTACTATTACCAGCAGCTAATAACTCCTGTGTAGTGCCCTTTTCTATATCTCTACTCTTTTGTAAAGTAAAACTAGTGCTATCTGTATCTACTAGAAACAAAGATATTTCACAATCATTAGAAGTATCTACATTTGCCACATGTATTGATTTTATGATGGCAGTTGTTTCTGCTGGTACTGTATACAGTGTTGTCAAATTTGTGTTTGCTAAAACTGCTTTATAATTTGTGTATGTATTAGCCATTTAAGATAAAAACCAAGTTACTCTTTCTTCGTCATCACGTAATGTTTCTGGTGTATATGTGTTGTTCAACAAAAATATTAACTGTTCTAATGTTTGTATTAGAGTATTTTGTTGTTGTTGACTGTATTCTTTTGATGCTTGAGGTAATCTAGGTATTTGTATTTTTGACATTACTTACCTCTCATACCATCAGGTTTTATATCTAATCTAAGTGTACCATATCTCCAGTTATCATCTACTGCATCACTAGCAACTCTAACTGCAACTTGTCTACCTCTAATTCTTGTATCTTTCTTAGTTGTTGATGTTGTAATATTAAAAGATCCATGTGTAGTTTGTGTTTCTGTAGGATAAGGTCTAGTTTTAATCGTTAAATCTACTGTGCCTGATTGCCCCTTAAAGTCAGGTATGATTCTACTAACAGACATAAATTGATCACCATCTGCAATGTCTACGTCACCTGATTCTATGTGTGCTGACATAGCAGCTCCATCATCATTAGATCCTACTTCATGAGCATAGATAAAAGTTCTACCTGCTTTTAGTCCTGTGATTGTAGAGATAGTTGCAGTTGTATCAGAAGCTTCAAACTCAGCTGCATAAGGATTATCGTATGTACCTCTATCAGCCCAAGAACTTCTAGCTAATGTTCCTACATACCAAAGATTTTCTGCATAATTAAATACTACCACTCTGTCAATTTGAGTAGAGTTAAGAGAAGGATAAAACCACATTACTTCGTTGAAGTCAGTGTTTGCTGCACAGAATATATCTTGTTTTGCATTTTGATTTAAATCATCAAAAACGTAGTCCTGCACTGTGCAAGGTATTTTTTGCACGGCACCATCAAATAAGAAGAATGAGTCAGTGCCCATCCAAAAAGATATACCACCTACATCTACTGCAGCATGTAAACCAATACACCCACAAGCAGAACCTAATTGATTAAATCCAAATGTAAAAGGTGGACCAATAAACTGCATTTGATACAAAGCAGTGTCTGTCCATATTAACACAGCACCTCTAGATCTAACTGCAGTTTGTATAAAATTACCATCTACTAATCTTTTTGATCCTGCTGTATTAGTTGCTGTAGGTGTCCAAACATTCTCAGCTTCTTGACCAGACCATCTTATAAACATGTTATCTTGAGTAGATGAGGTTCCTATAGTTGTTTCTGTACCAAAACAAATGACGTGTCTATCATCACCTGAAACTAACATAAATCTAGTTTTTGTAGGTGCGTTAGAAACATTTGTTACTGCTGCTCTATTGCTGGATAATCCTGATGAAGTATCCCAATAAAATAAACCGCCATTAAATTGTAGAGCTAGGGCATCTTCACCCCAGTTGTCCAAAGCCCATTTAGAAGATTCCAATAGCACACCTTGTCCACCTGTAAGACCAGATCTTGTAGAGTTCCAAGTAGATGCTCCCCATGTACCAGCACCCCAGCCATAACCAAATAAAGATACAGCAGATCCTGTATTAATTTGATATGTTCCGTTAGCCGTGGCCCCTGTAGCATCAGAGCTAGCCGCAGCTTTTGCTTCAATAGTAAATGTATTAGCATCAGGAACAGTAAGTATTTCAAACTCTCCTTCAAGATTAGCTGCACTAATACCACCTACTGCACCACTCACACTTGCAATAGTTATAAAGTCACCGATTAAAGCACCATGACTAGAGTCAGTAACTGTAACTGTAGTGCTACCGTTTGTTGTTGCAAATTGTGTAATGTTACCTGTGCCTGTAGCACGAATAGGAGTTATGTCAGCATAGTTGTTTTCTGAATAAGCATAAAGTTTTTTATTGGTGCCATAGATAGCATATTTGACACCATCAAGACCAGAGTAAGTTAGGATAGCTCTTGTTGCACCAACGAGTGCATCACTAGTTACTTTTTCCCAACCTCCAATTTTTTCAGGTAGGCCATATCTAAAACGAACATTATCACAATCTACCCAACGTCCTTCTGCACCATACTCGGTATTTTGTTTATCTATACCAGGTGCTATTTGCAGTTTTGTTAAAGGCATTGTAGCTCCTATATTGCTGTTTCATAAAATCTGATCCAGCGATCTGTTCCATTTATATTGACTCTTATTGCTCCTGCTTTACTACTAGCTTCAGCAGTTGAAGAAGATAAACTGGCACTACTATCACTAGCTGAGGTTCCCTCAAAGTATAAAAATTCTTGATCTTGATCGTCTTGATCTAAAGACAAACAAGCGATAGCACCAGAAGAATTAGCTTGATTGATTTCTACACTAGCGTTAGCCGGGGTGCTTGTACCAAAACCAATTTTATCTGCTGATCCATCAATAAAGAAAGCATGTGTTAAAGTATTTGTTTCTGCTCTAAAATCAACAGAGGCACTAGATTCGTTAAATACAAATCCACCACCATCAAAATCAATACCACCTGTTGCTTTGATACCACCCACAACATGTAATTCTGTAGAAGGAGATGCTGTTTTGATACCAACACGATCATTACCTGCATCTGTAAAGAATAAGTTTGCATCACCATTACCTTCAATACGAAAGTCTAGGTCAGCACTAGATTCATTAAAAACAAAAGTACCACCATCTAGTGAAGTGTTACCTGATACTGTCAGTGTTCCGTTGGCCTTGATATTTCCTGCATCGTTCAAGACATCAAACATTGTAGAACCGTCAGAGTAAAGTATGTGCTTAGATCCTGCTACAAGATTAGTTGCTGTACCACCTGCAGGTTTAAAACCGAGAGTGTGTGTACTCATACTTGTTGCATTATCAACAATATACCAAGTCTCTACGGCTTCACATTGCATGGTAGTATTACCTGTCAATGTTCCTGTTAATTTTATGATTGCGTTACTTTGTTCGTCTGCGGTAGTGCCGTCTGTAGCTGTTAGTGAATCTGTTGTGCTAGCAAGTGCTATAGACACATAACCTTTAATTGCAGATTCTACTTTTTGTAGATTATTGTTTGTAATATTACCCCAGGTTCCAGAGTTTTCACCTGTGGCTTGTAACTCTAGATTAAGGGAACTTGAATATGATGATGCCATGTTTTACTCCTAATCTGTTGAACCTGGCTCCACATCAATCCAGGTAACTGTTTGTGAATCATCAACTTCGTTCCAAATAAAGAAGTTAGGTGTACCCACACTAAAATTAATAATATTTTGAAATGCCTCACCAAAGGCAGTTTCATCGCCTAATCCTACAGTAATTTGTCCCGCAGTGGTAGGACTAACATTAGCTCCTGCTGTCACGGTTTCAGTACCTAGTGTAAAGCTTGGTGCTCCTGCAGTAGAAACTGCAAACACAGCACTAGCTGCAACAGTTTCTGTTCCAATACTGAAAGAGGCTGTTTGACCTAAGGTCAACTCTACAGTTCCAGCATTAACAACAAATCCAGGTAAAGCTTCTGCTACTCCAAATTGTCCTATTGCTCCGTGACCTAATAACATTTATTAGCTCTTATCTGCTATTAACTTATTTTTCCAAGCTGTTTTAACTGCATCAGTCCACACAGCATTTGCTACTGCTTGTACTTCTGCGTCTTCACCTGAAATGTCAGTTGCAACCAAATTATCACTAGCATCTAAAATTCCGGGATGTAATACATGTCTGTGTCTGTTTCTACTTAATTCTACGTTATCTTCTTTGATAACTGTATCAGTAGCAACTTGAACAGCTTTATATATTCCTACCACTTCTGTTTTTGCTATTTCTGTTTCTTTTGTTATTGCCATTGTTTACTCCTTAACTCGCTGTTCTATATACTAATGTTCCGTCAATTCTTGGTCCATTAGCATGTATTATTGTATTTGGTGCATTAGATGACGATGTTACACTAGAACTATCTGTTATAAACATAAGATTTGCAAAAGTATCTGCACTTCCTAAATTAAACATAAGCTGTACAGCATCAACATTTATATTTGTATTATTAATTATTCCAACCATACCATGTCCTCCGGGTATTGTACTAGTATCTGCAGGTGTAAAAGGTAATCCTGTTAATCTAAAGTCACCACTTCCACCACTGGGTGTTCCAGATGCAGAACATAAAAAATGACAAACTACAGTCTGTCCAATTTTTGTATATTTACCTTGTTGTCCAGAATGTGTTATTGAGTAAGCACCACCACTTGATGAAAAAACTGGTGTAAAAGTACCTTCTTCATAATCATCTAAAAGGTTAGCTGCAGTAGCAGATGTGACACCTAAATGTATTCCATGTCCTGAACCAGAAAAAGTTATATTACCATCTGATAAAGTTAATCCATCTGATACAACTACATTATTTCCTGATGTGCTTTGAACTTTTAATCTATCTGAACCACCTGTTTTAAAATCTATCTGGTCATCTGTATCTGCTGTGATACTTGTGTCACCATCTACATCTAAGATAAACTCTGCACCATTGATATCTGTATTCATTGGTCCGCCCACTGCACCAGATATTTCTACAATAAATATTGAGTCTCCACTTGCAGGTGCTGTGGTAAAAGAAATTTGTGTACCACCTGTAGCTAGTGTATAGTCTGTTCCCGGTCTTTGAATAACACCATTTTTAGATACTAATAATTGTGCAGGTGAACCTACTTGTGTACCTAGATTAAAAGCAGTAGTAGAACTATTAAAAGTTCCACTAAATGATAAATCTGTAAATGTACCATTTTTAATTGATTGTCCTATATATGCCATATTATGCTCCTGAATCCGTTATTGTATTACCTGCAGCTACCCATTCTAGTATTTCTTGATAGTGTCTGTTATCATCTGCATGTGGTACATGTAAAACTTTATTATCAGTAAAAGTAACTTTGTAACTACAAAAACCAAATTTATCATATTCTTTTTCAACTGACTGTATCATAATTCTGCATCTCCTATTATGGCTGAAGCTGTATTATTATTAGAATACACTATGGCAGCACTACCATCTGAATTACCCGCAGATTGTTGTGAAGAAAACGCAGTTGTACTTGTTCTAGTAGATGGACAAGTCCATGTTACTGATGTAGTTCCCACTTCCATAGTCCAAGCACCACTAACAGACATTGATGGTGCTGCCCTCATTTTTATAGGATGATAGCCTTGTATCATAGTATCACTAGAACCTATTTGCATACCTTGTACTCCTGGTCCATACGCATCTTCTGCAACTCTTTCGTAATAGTACCTTTGACACTTTCTTAAGTTGTTTTCAAAACTCTCAAAAGGAAAACTAGGTATTGTGTTAGCATCAAACTCACCAATTTCTAATTGAACTCCTGTGATGTACCAATCATTACTTGTGCTATCTGCATTATTAACTTGACCTACTGCATTATTAGCTGTTGTATTTGATTGCCATGTTGTTGATAGTGTTCCAGAGGTAAAATTACTACCTGTTGTTAACCACCAGTTAATTCTAAAGCCTTCGCCATTATTATTATCTATTACTCCAGTAGTATCTTCAGCAAAAACTACTATTTTCTTTTCCCATGTGTTGGTTGAGTTGACAGTGTAAGTCTGTGCTTGACTTCTATTATCATCATTTTGATATATCCAAATAGCATTAGTGCCTGTCTTTGTTGCTTTTACCCAAAAAGATAAAGTAATTTTTTTAGCACTTGAAGTGCCATATCTTAACAACTGTAAATTTTGTGCTTCAATTTTTTGTTGAATTGATATAGCATCATCTGCATCTGGAGAACCTGCCGCTGTGGTGCAATCCATTTTTAAAGATGTTGTAAAACCTTGACCAGTAGGCACATCTGTTGATTGAGTTTGTGTAAACCTTGCTGAAGGACTGCCTTCTTTCTCTAGATTCCATCTATCACAAGTATTATATCCTGAACTTGCACCTAGACCTGTAGCGGAAGTGCCTCTCTGAGCCACGGACATATCTCCGTTGATAATTATAGGAGTTACGATTCTACTTCTATCTAATCCTGCATCTGTTACTTTTGTAATACTCATCTATCCTCCTATCCTTTACTATTTGCGTCTTTTACCGATTTAATATGTGTGTACCAAGAACCTGTCTTATCTAATTTACCATCATTAATATCGTGGTATAGTTTATCTAATTGTTCTTGCCATGATAAGTACTCTTTTTTTCTTTTATTATCAACATTGTGATTAGACTCGACAGTATTACCTGCTGTTTCATATGAAGCTATTTGAGAATCTGTGGGTTTAGAAAAACTATATGTCCATGATTTAATATAATCATCTTCCCCATCATTATGTAATGATACTTTTGTATTATCCCATGTTGCAGAGTTTGCCTCTATGTATAATTTTACTTTTGTCGCTAATGTTGCCATTTTTTTATCCTATTAATCTAAATCCTTGAAATACTGCACCAACAGAACCAAAGGTGGATGCACCTCCGTCTTGATGAAGCACTTTAGCTACTGCATAATCTCCTGCATCCATGTCAAACAATGCTGTTACAATAACTGAATACTGTTCACTACCATTAGAACTTACATTCCAAAATTGACCAGGGTCTATCTCTGTTCCATTTTTCATTAAGTAGCCTCCAACTTTTTTAGTATCTGTAATGTTTCCACTCCTAACCATCATGTTAAAATAGTATTTACCTGCTTTACCACTAGGTATTGTAAATTTGTTAGTAGAAGTATTAAAAGCTGAATCTGTATCAAAGCCATTTGTTAAACTATTAAACGCAAGTCTTGTTGTAGTGTCGTTAGACACACTTTGACCAGATGACATAGTTGCTTTAAAAGCAGGAGTATTGAAAAAAAAAGAAGTATCAATTCTTTTTATTGTTCCTGCATCAGATATTAATAATTCGTCAGTTCCTGCAGGAGTAGCAGCTAAAGCTGTTTTACCACTAACTATTGTGTCATTTAATCCGCTTGGTCCTATTGTACTAACTGCCATGTTTTACTCCTATTATTTTATTAACCATTCTTCAACTGTTTCAGAAATGTCTCTCATTTTAATCCAATTAGTTCCTGTTTTCTGACCTTTTTTAATTCTTAGTTTACCCATTAATCCAATACAAGACCATTCCTGTCTTTTACTTCTTGGAGTATATTCTAAATTTTCATCATAATTAGGATTTATCATTTCGTAAGAATGTTTAAAACTTTCTACATTTGTTGCGTTTTCTGGTATGTCTTTATCTGTTCTACCTTTAATATATGAATCAGTTTCTTTTTCACCTTTTTCGTTAATATATTCCCATTTAAAACAAGTCAAATCTTCATATTTTATTCTTCCATAATCATCAGTCACAAATTTATCTTGCCAATGATGAGGTTGCTCATCACCAATTACTGTTGGATTAGCTGAAACAACACCAATAATATTATTATCACTTGTTGTGGCTTCTCTTATTTTACCATTATCTAAAACTACAGATAAACCTATTCTATCTTCATTATTAGAATTGCCATCTTTCCATTCAAAATATTCTGCATAATCAGCGCCACCCCCACTAAATGAGGCATCACAAGTAGCATTTCCATCACCTTTAAATTTAAATCTTGTATTTCCTCCATCGGTAAGTTGTAAAAAATTTCCTCCACTTCCTAAACCACCGCTTCCAATACCTGTATTCCAATTTACTAAATCTATTCCCGATGTTGTTCCGTTATGATATAATCCATAGGTTCTTAGACTTCCCGACCCGTTTGTTTGAATACCACCCGCATCTACATAATCTGAATTAGTACCCCCTATCAACACTTCACCAGAACTACTTATACGCATACGTTCAGCAGCGTTAGTTCCAAACTGCATTAAATTATCTGAGCCATGTGCATAGGTTATAAAACCAATATCATCATCACCACTATCTCCAAAATAGATATTTCCATCATTACTAGCACCACTAAGAATACTAATTCCTGCGTGACCATCACTTTCAACAACTAACTCATCCGCTTTTGCATTTGGACCAACACTAGCATCACCAGTAAATACATGAAGTTTGCCTTCAGGTACGTCTTCGCCTATGCCAACTTTATCACCAGAACCATCTACAATTAAACAGTTAGCGTCTCCGTTTGATTCTACTCTAAAGTCTACTGAGGCAGAATTTTCATTAAATACAACACCTGAGTTCACTGTTAAAGCTGAAGCTGTAGCACTAATTATATCACTACCACCTATCTTAATATCTATCTGGTCATCAGTGTCAGCACTTATTGTAGTATCACCATCTGCATCTAAAACTAATTTATCGGAGCCACCATTTAAATCTACTAAAGCACCTTCAGGTAAATCTATTGTCCCTACAGCTTTTGCTTGATGAATTACATAAATATTATTTGTACCAGATGCAGGTGCCCCAGTAAAAGTAAGGGTAGTTCCTGACAAAGTGTATGCAGAGTTAGGGTCTTGCCTAACATTTTCTACAAAGACTTCTATGTCAAAAACGGAACTCGGTGCAATGTCTAATGTAAAAGCAGTTGTACTGCCATCGCCATCAAACCTTTTACCTTGTAAAGACTGAAACTGATTAGCTGTATCTATGGGTGTACCAACGTATGCCATTCTAGGTTATCTCCATTACTGATAAAATTATGTCTGCTGCTGCTGAAGATGTTAGCGAAAGAGCATCTGTTGTTTCCATAACAACTTTATTTCCTGCCAACAACTCAAGTGTACCACCAACAGGAACGGGTGCATTGGTTACTAACTCAACTGTTTGGTTAGCCTCATTGTTTGCTCCTGCTCTATTGGAAGTATCTGAAGCCAAACTAACTGTTACAGTAATTTGACTAGTTGTTGTGTTACCTATCATAATACCAAGAAGCACTGTTGTTGTACTACTTGCTACTGTGTAAATAACATCAGCACTAGTTACTCCTGCTTTAGTTATTGTTTTAAACGTATTTGCCATCTATCCTCCTATTATCCTAATGCTATCGCTAGTGCTGTTGGGTCTTCTTGTGAAAATCCTGCACTGGATAGATATGTTTTTACATCTGTTAGTGCTACTTGCACCATTGTTCCATTATCGTTTGTTACTAATCTGTCTGCATCTGCTAAAGTAGTAGATGTTGCGGATGTGTTTCCATCAATAATATTTAATTCGGCTGCTGTTGAAGTAACATTTGTACCACCTATATCTAAAGTAGTTACAGATACTTCACCTGCTACTGTTGCAATCCCATCTGCTAATGTAATTAAATCGGTATCATCAGTATGGCCTATTGTTGTTCCATTAACAATTATATTATCTACTGTTAAAGTTGTTAATGTTCCTAAAGAAGTAATATTAGATTGAGCGGCTCCAGTAACTGTAGCTGCTGTACCAGAAGCATTACCTGTTACGTTACCTGTTAAGGGTCCTGCAAAAGCGTCTGCTGTAACAGTGCCATCAAAGTATGCATCTTTAAATTCTAATGAACTTGTACCTAAATCTATATCATTATCAGTGACAGGTACTATAGCACCATTAACTAATTTAATTTGGTCAGCACCTTCTGCTCTAAATAAAATAGTATTATCTGTTGCAAAATCTATATCATTATCTGCATCTCTACCTACAACTAAACTTGTGTTTGTTAAAGATGTAATAGTTGTTTGAGAAGAACCTAAAACAAAATCTAAAGTATTATCTGAATCATCATAAGATACAGCAATACCTGTTTCTGTATTAGAACCAACCATAGCCCCAACTGTATCAGAAATAGTTTCAGCTAATGTTGTTCCATTAATAGTAATAGCATCTGCTTCTAATGTACCATCAATATCTGCATCACCACTTATATCTAAAGAACCTGCATCTAGTTCTCCTGTTAAAGTTATATTTCTAAATCCTGATATATCTTTATTTGAATCCGCAATAACTGCTAGTGAAGCTGATACTGTACCTGCAGTAATTCCATCTAATAAATTTAATTCTGCTGCAGTAGATGTTACATTTGTACCCCCAATATCAAGAGTAGTCATTGAAACTTCTCCTGCTACTGTTAATACACCGCTAGTTAAAGTTAATAAATCTGTATCGTCAGTGTGTCCAATAGTTGTACCATTTACAACAACATCATCAATATCTAAAGAACCACCTGAAATTAATCCTGTAGTTGTTATAGTAGATGAGCCTGTATCAATAGTACCAAAACCTGATGTGATAGACCCACTATTTAATGCACCAACTGTAGTAGCTGCAGTAGTTACAAGGTTAGGCATTGCAGTTATTTCATCATCAAAATAAGCTGCTAAATCTGTGACTGCAACTTGTACCATAGTGCCATTGTCATTTAAAACAACTCTATCAGCATCAGCAACAGTTGTTGATGTAGCACTTGTACCACCATCTACAATATTTAATTCTGCTGCTGTAGATGCAATAGCTGTACCATTAAAATTAATAGCATCTAAATATGCAGTACCATCTATATAAATATCTTTCCATTCTTTAGATGAACTACCTAAATCATGTGTATCATCATCATCAGGAATAATATCTGAATCTACTTCTCCACCAAATACAATGTTATCTGTATTAGCATCACCAAGAGTTAATGTACCACCATTAAATGTTGTAGTACCTGTAACTGTTAAATTACCACCTATTCCTAAATTACCTGATATATCTGCATTACCATTTATATCAATTGTTGTTGCAGCAATCTGTATTTCTGTATCTGCTACTAAATCTAATTGTCCGTCTGCTGATGAATGAATGTATAATGCAGTATCTCTAAACTGTAACTTTTCTGTAGTAGCAACTAAAA
>VTLG01010430.1_pt1 | contig 60703 bp, 83 predicted proteins | sample 4694571 | NCBI WGS metagenome assembly VTLG01 (sample SAMN12604809, study PRJNA352737) | marine metagenome | biome: ENVO:00000447; feature: ENVO:00000209|ENVO:00000569|ENVO:01000036; material: ENVO:00002151; isolation source: viral sequences binned using virsorter ...
CACCCGCAGCCTCGCCTATCGCTACGTTATCTGTACCTGTGGTCAGCCCTGTGCCAAATGCACCTGAACCTAGTCCTACGTTGCCTGTGCCGCCTAATACATCGAGGACATCAGTAACCGCTGCGCCAGCTCCAGCACCGTCTGTAGCGACCATTCTGATCCCGCCATTTGGGATAACTACATTTGCGCCTGTGCCTTGTGTAAGGGTGACTGTATCGCCAGCGGAGTTTTGTACTACCCATACATTAGAAAGAGTATTTGGAGCTAACGTGACCGTACAAGCCTGTGAGAGAGATCCTGTAAGGGTAAGGGCCATTGAACGAAAGGCATCACTAGCACCGTCAGCCATCGTAATGGTTGCTGTACTAGCGTCCGAAAGAGCCTCGCTTCCCGTCCCAAATTTTTCAGCGATTAGCTCCAAATTCGTATTTGTGGTCGTTCCCCACGTTCCTGAACCGTCTCCTGTCCCCATCTCATTTAGACGAAGATCGTTTACATATGTACTAGCCATTTTACGCTACCTCTTTCCAATCTGGTGTTTGACTATCGTCAATAGTTGACCAATTCGGGGTTTGACTATCGCTAACAGCTGCCCACTCTGCATCTTGGCTGTCATCAATAAGTCCCCAAACATTAACGCCGCTCGTTGTACAAGCCGCTTCCACCCCTGTAACCGAAACATTTGCATCGCCATCGAACGTAACCGCTCCAATAGATCCCGTAAGCGCATCCATCGTAGCTTCGATGGTGTTGCTTGTGACAATCGTGGGACTTCCGACTGCTGTCGTTCCTGCCACGCCTGTGACACTGACTGTCGCCGTACCCGTAACCGTAATCGATCCCAGTGTTCCTGTACCTGCCACCCCAGTGACCGAAACATCTGCGTCAGCCGAGACTGAAATTGACCCAAGCGTTCCTGTACCCGCCACACCGGTGGGAGAGACAGTTGCCGCACCCGTGACCGTAATCGTACCAAGAGTACCAGTGCCTGATACCCCAGTAGGACTAACACTCGCATCAGCGGATATAGAAACCGAGCCGAGAGTCGCTGTTCCTGCAACTCCTGTGACGCTGACGTTCGCATCCGCGCTAACCGAGACGGTGCCAAGAGTGCCTGTCGCATCAGGTACTGCTTCACCATTACCCCATGTTCCTTCACCCCATCCATGAGAGGACGAATTCCATCCATCAAATGCAACCTTAATGTCAGCCACACGTTATATCCTATGCGATTCTTATAATCGCGTTACTAGCGTCTGCTGTTGGAAACTGGATAGTAAAGTCACCGCTTGTAGATGTCTTATCTGCTCCAAAATCTAACGCACACACTGCTCTATTAGCCGATCCTGCTGTGGTAGAAGAGTTATAAATTAACGCCCCTCTCGCCGTGATTGTACTACTAGACCAAGTGCTATCAGAAAAATCTGTCAACGCTGTTGTACCTGAAGTAGTCGGATCTACATTAGTGAGTGTATTACCCCCCGCTGTATAATTCGTACCGGTAGCAGATACTTCGTTAGTCGTTGCATAAGCCGTAGTAGAAGCTGACATCGTTGCACTACTGGTATACAAAGCAATCTTAAAGGTATTGCCCGTACCCGTAGTGGTGGTCGTACCTCCACCAGAGCCGTTGTGAAAATTGTGTATTCCCTGAAGTAACTCAGATTTAAAAGAAGTACACATTGCTGTCGTAATCGCCATTACAGTCTCCTTAATATATCAGCAATGTCTGGATGACCCTGCTGAATAAACTCGTTCATAAGCGTTGTTCTATCGCTCTTAATCGCTTGTTTAATAATACCTAAAACCACATGATAAATGCGATTTTTAAATGCCTCTGCCTGTTGCCTTACAATAGGATCTACCGAAGAAGAAACACTTACTATTTGCTCAACAGCGCGTTCAGCTAGTTCTTCAGCGGTCAGTCCTCTATTTTCAGTCGTTTTAACAACAACATCTCCTATACTTGAATCAACTGCTAACTTAAACACAATTAACCCATCCTAGATATATCATATCTGTGTTCGTCTCGGATTCCATAACCTTCCCCTAGTTTCTTTAATCCTGCAATAGCTTCTTGAAAACGCTGATCATAATAAGGCGTTTCTTCTGGTGTTTTTATAAATGTGGACGCTTCTACCAAAGATCCATATAATAGTGCATTCGGCGCATTTGTCGAAAGCCAAGTAGTTCCGCTATCAGAACCTGCCGTTAGCGAAGCGGGTCTATATTTATAATGAAGCTCAAAACTATAGTTAGCATCTGGTGTTGGAGCCAGGATAAAGGTCGTACTGTCAAACAACCCGTAATAAATAGGAGTACCTGTGGTTGAGGCGTTCGGCGTGTAGTCTCGAATAAACGAAACGTGTTTTAAATACAAATAAGTATACACACTACTAGAAATCACCGCCAGACTCAAAGGAGCCAGAAAATCACTAGGCATAGAAAGATAAGTAGTTCCCGAAGTAGCTGTACCAGTTACATTTTTTCGGAAGTCAGGAATCTCTACAGACTTTAATATCCGTTCTTCAGCTTCTTTTATAAAAACCGATAAGTTATTGTCAAACGTGGTTTCGCTTGTTTCGCAATAGTCTTGTATAGCTGTTTTTAGTGTCGCGTAAGTAAAACTCATGTAGTCACCACTGTTACTGTCCCAATACTACCTGTAGCCCCCTCTGCTGAAAAGTCTGAGCCAATAGGGTCTACTGTAGTTGCGGGAAGTGCTCCTACGTCAACCCCAGCAGACGTCGTAAATGTAGGACTTGTTGTTATAACTACGCCTAACTGAGACTGAGGCAAAGAAACTTCCGGTCTTGGTTGATGCAATGATTCCGGATCCGTAGGTAATAACGGGGGATCTAATTGAGGGTTTTTAGGCTCGTAACATTCTGGGCAAACTTTAAAGCCCGTCCACTCCATACGAAGCTGTAAATATCTATAAGCCCAACCGCAACGGTCGCAAACTCCGAGTGCGTGTTTACCTTGTGCGTAAGCCATTAAGTAAAGACAGAACTTACTGAAGGGATTAAATGGACAGACGTTCTATCTTCATCAAATCTTAATGCGTTTTGAAGAGACTGCTCGTACATAGGTTGCAATAAAGCAACTTTGTCTGGATTCTTTTTAACTGCTAAATAAAAAGCTAATCCCATAGTTAAACAAGGTAAAAATCGACTAGGTACATCAAAATCATTAACAGAAGCTGAAGCATCTTGAATGCGTTGCCATCTGTACGAAATAAACTGGTCTGTGGAGTTTTCCGGAGAAGGCCATAAGTACACTTTAGGCGTAACCGTTCGTTCTACATAAAACTGTGTAGGTCTAGCCTTCGTTGTTTTATTGGGGATATTAAAATACTCGTTACGGTCAACTCTTGAAATTTGAAAATCGGTTTGAACCCCATTAACAGTTCTTCGAATTATCGCATCTAATATATCAATATCATAAGCATTCAGGTCGTAAGAAGAATCTCCCTCCGTTAAGGTTTGAGAAACCTCTGTAACTTCCCAAAGCTGAACCCCTCTGTTAGACCAATCTGCAAACATTAGGTTTAGAGAACGCCTAGCAGTGACCGCATCGTAACCTGTACGAAGTTCAAGTCCTGCTAGTTCATATGCGTCCTCTATAGCTAACGCTACGTCTAAACTAAAAGTTCTAGTACCTGAAGTAGCCATCTATCCGTAATGCTTTAATAAATCAAGAACGATAACATAAGTATCATTAGCGGCAGCTCCTATAGTGGTTAGAGCAATATCTCCTGTCTTTCCAGTACCAGAAGTATTCTGTAATCCACCAAAACCGCTAAAGTCCATATGTCCATTACTTGACTCTGCCAATGCTAATGCGATCGTATTCGTGTCTGCATCCCAAAGTAATTGCACTTGGGTGAAGCCAGTTATAGAGTGGTGTACTTTATCAATAGTAACACCACTACACGCAGTTCCATCGGCTCTAGCATTCAACGCGCTAACGTCAACCTTTGTGACAGCACTTTCTCCAGTGCTGTCGCTAAGGTTAGTTATCTGGATGACTGCTCTATGCGTACCATCAATAATAGTTGTACTGGTAACTGCATCTGCCATATCAATTTACTCCTCTATTAAGAGTCAGCGAATGGAGTGACTATAGTACCTGAACCTAGTATCAACCCTTCTACCGCATATTTAGCACTTGCTATCGCAGTTACTTTTATGATGCTTCCTGCCAAACCACCTTTTGTAGAACCGTTCTGGGTAATAACATCATTAGACGCACCAGATATAAAAGTCTTTCCTGTTGCGTCATTTACACCTGTGTAAAGACCGCCAACAAACTTATCAGTGCCATCTGTTTTGATGTCCATATCAGTAGCCGCTGTTACAACTATAAACGTAAAAGTTGCACCTAGATTTGCTAATTGATTTGGATCACCTTTATCGGTGGGTTCTGTGACAACAATACTAGGAAGTGTAAACACTCCATCTGCATCGTTACAAAGAAGCGGTCGTCCTGCATGATCAGCCACAGTAATTGAAGTATCAGCGGTTAAGCTAACAACACCACTATATCCTGCATTAATAAGACCAGCTAGTGATCTAATAGGGCCAGCGAAAGTCGTCTGAGCCATCGGTTTTTCCTCCTTACGAAAGGGTTCGCCCTAGAGTCTTCGTAAGCGTCTGCTGGGACAGTCGCTAGGGCTATTATATTCCCAGAATTAAAGGGGGGCATAGCCCCCCTGTGGTATTATGCTCCAGGAGAGCCGAAAATACCTCTCCAATCAGACCAACCAAAGCTATATCGCTCTCTGGCTTTGTATCGAACATTTCCGGTTTCGAAGTCACCTTCCATGTTTGTTGATACAGCCGTACGAACAAAATGCTTAAGGCCGTTAGGAGCATCAGTCTTCAAGAAGAAAGCATCAGTATCAGTTAGATAATGATTTACTGTGTAGCCTTCAGGGACCATGCCCATATTGCGAACAGCGTTAATATCATTGTCTGCTGTACCTACTCTTCCTTGCGACTCAAGAAGCCTATCCGCAACAAACTGCAAAGCAGGTGGGATAATTAGCTTTCTTGCTTGAGCATTGATTTTAAGACCGCGCTCATCTTCGAACGCAGCAATATCAATCAACGCTTGCTCTAATGAAGTTTCATTCAAATCAGCTGCCGTAGACAGTTCATTTTTCTGATCTTCATTCGCAACGGTTGGGTGGTCAGTTGCACAAAGCTCTTTTCCATCACCACCAGTGTAAGAAGAACTAAACGCATTGTTTAGTACGTTAGCTCCCTTAATTTGCTTAGTGGTCATCATGGAACGTGCTAGTGCGCGTGTATACCGAGAAGACAGTGTGTCATACAAATTGTCCTCTATGGCTTCTTCAGTCAAGCTAAAAGCCAAAGCGACCGTGTCGTGTGTATAACGTGCTGTCCATGCTTCCTGAGCCGTGTCGTAGTTCACCGAGGAGCCTTCGCTCTTGACCGGTGCTTCGCCAAAGCCAGTTAGCATAACTTCTTCCTCGTAAGCCCTTTCAGAGTTTTCGGTATCGAAAATCTCTTCATGCTCATTCGGATACCTATCATACTCAAGTCCAAAGAGAGCATGAAGGCCAGGAACAAGCTCTTTAACGAGTTGTGCTCTATTAATAGCCATTAATTACTCTCCTTAAACTGCGAAGGTGTTAGTTGGGAATGTAAAGTACGCCCGAGCATATGCACCAATAGCATTGCTGGGAGAATCTACAAAACCGACACATAAAGCAACACCACTAGAAGTAGTGGCTGTTACACCCTCTTTTGAACGTCCGTTAGTAGAACTACCGGCAGTTGTACTTAAAGTGTACTTATTACCGATAAAACTTACTGCAGGAGTTCCTGCTGTGAACTGTGCTTCAAACACAATACCAGGATCAGCATACACATATGCTTCCGCATCTGCGCTACCGAGTGTGGCTGTGCTTGCAGCCCACGATTTAGAAAACGTAGGAGTCCCATCCGTAGCCGTGTAATACACACCGTAAAACACGCCAACAGGAGTTGAGGTTGCTCCCGCTTGGTTGATATAGCCCGAAGAAAGCGTGACTACGTCACCGCTATAAATAGCAGTTCCGTATGCACTTGCAATACGCATTTTCTTGGGTCTAATCGTTCCTCCATACATAGAGAAAGCGGGAGTAAAACCATTAGGTTTATCCGTATTCGCCATTGTTAAACCCTCATATTAGAGTGATATTTAGTCAGAACTTACGTCCCGACTGCCAAATTCAACTTTAGAGTTCCTTTGGATGTCCCGTTTACTAATGGGCATCCTAGGATCACTATCTCGCAAAAGGTCGTTGTCTACTCCCTGAATCTGTTCCTCACTCCTTTGTTTAAAGTATTGAGTCCTTTCTTCTACGGTTTCTTCTGGAACTTTTGCAAGCACTAGCCCACCGACTCCAATTGTACCCGCGTGCCTTCCGTCGTCTACTGTAGGAGAATCGAACTCTGGATGTTCGTCTGCTCTTACTGGCTCAAATCCCTCGCGAATACGTTTAGACATATTTGCTCGATCATCGTGGCCTCGGACTTCTGCACGTAACCACCTGTGTTTATATCCAGGAGGTGCTTCTGGGGCGTCCAACATTGAAGGTGGTTGCCATGGTTTTCTGCGAGCCTTCTTTGCTCGTGTATCAGCAGACCTAGGAGTTCGATCTGTCATTTTTATCTCCTCTATACATATTTTGCGTACTCTTCTAACGGCACTCCGATCCTCTTAGCAATTGCTTGCTGTGAAGGAGAGAGTGAAACTTTGCGTGCTCCGCGATTAGGAGACCCAACCCCACGGCTAGGCCCAGCAACAGCGGATTGCTGCACGGGTTGTGCTTGATCAAATTTTTGCGGGAAATATTCCTGCATCCTTTTATCAACCTCTTTATAATAGCTGGGAGACTGTGGGTTCCAAATCAACTGGCCTCTTTGGTTATTCTCGGCGATCATCTCTTCGTGAATATCCATAGCAGCTTGAGTCATTACCCGATCACTCCCAAACCATTTATTTCGTTCTGCCCATTCTTCCGTGATAGGATCTATCGAAGGAGGTGGGGGCTGTGGGGCTTGCTGCTGTGGAGCAGCAGGTGGCCTTTCAGCTCTTACCCTTTGTTGTCTTTGCAAACGCTGAACATTCTGCGCTTCTAATGAAGTTTTAGCAACTGCTTCTGTAGCCAACGCTATCGCTTCCGCATCACCTAGTTCCTGTGCTTCTTTAAGAGCTTTCCTAGCTCTTTCCGCATCAGACTTAACGCGAGCGTCATATTCATTAACTAGTGTTGTATCTGAAGAAGTTAGTTTACCCTGAAGTGTTTGGTTTTCAGCTTGAACATTCTGCGCATATTTAATCGCTTCTTGTTCTCGCCTTTCTGCTTCACGCATACGATAAGTTAACTTATCAATACGTTTTTTAACACCCGCACTGTATTCGTCTACTTCTTCAGTATGTTGAGACTCTTCGATCGTTTGATCGCCTGTGTCCACGTCAGGAGTGTTTTCTTGAATCACATCCGCTTCGTGAATATCTACTTCCCCTTCAGGAAGCTCCAGTTCTATATTTTGTTCAGCCACAGCTATAACTCCATATTATTGCAGAATGTCTTCTGGGTCGTTTATTACAGCAAGCACTTCATCATCGTTTAAAAGCCGCATACTGCCGCCTTCAATATTGAACCTAGCCCCTGCATAGCGTCCAAAGATTATAAAGTCCCCCTCTTTGCACCAAGGCCCATCTGGAAATTTTTCCTTATCCGCATAGGCACTTGATCCAACAGAAACGACTAAGCCTACAATCGCAGCTATTCGTTCCTTTTCGAGAGTTTGCTTTGCAAGCATAATCCCACCTTTAGTGGTGGCTTTAGGCTCGTGAGGCAGGATTAAAATCCTGTATCCCGTAGGTACGGGAAGTTTGTCTGCGTGTGCTTCTAAATTTTCAGGCGTAATCTGAGAATCTTCTTTCTCAGTGTCAGACCCAAAATTTAGGACACGATCCGGTACTGTTTCAGTCATCTATCTCTTCCATTTTAGAGTGCAGGTTCACGATTTCTTGTTCAGCGAAATTTAAACCTGATATTTCGCCTACTATCCTCACATAGTGAGAATAATCCTGTGCACTGCCCGAAGCCAGTGTTTGCGAAAGTTCTTGTTGCCGCTCTCGCACTTTGCGGAGCAAATGCTCCGAAAACTTAATATAGTCCATTAATCGCTAATGTACCTATAAAAATTCAAACCTTTAGTTGCAGCACCGCCACCTTTTACTTTGGTTTCTGTGCCATCTATAACTGTTCCCGCTTTTACTTCTTTAGCTTGAGCAAAGCCTTTAGCAGAAGCCTTCATTGGCTCTACCTTCACGCCTTTCGGCTGAGAACTAGGCTTGGCGTTGTTAGCGTCGTAATAGTTTCTCATTTTCTACCCTTAGTTTTAGTTGACCCGCCTTTTTTCTTATACTGCACTTTTACCCCTTTTTTCTTTGCAGCGGCTTTCGCTTTTGCAATTCCTTTCGGGCTATAAGAATAATGTTTACCACCTACCTTTGGCATTATAGCTTCTCCTTAGATTCTCTCACTGCTTTTGCAATTTCAGTTAAGTTTGCATCAATATCTCGCTCATTCTGCATTTCAGCTTCTTGTAAATCTGCAGTAACCTTAATATCTGTTTGTCGTTCTTGCGAATCTAGTTTTTCTAGTTCAAGGTCTGTCTTACGCTGCGATTCTCTGTCTTTCTGAGACAGTTTCTCGTATTCCAAATTCATTTGCTCTTGGAACATTTCGCGTTGCGGATCTTGCTGCTGAGCAGCCATCGCTTGCGCTAGTGCTTGTTCTTGACCTGTTATTTGCTGCGTTGCTTGGGCTGCTGCCATCGCAATTTGGTTTTCCATTTCTGGAGGCAACTGTGGTAGCTCCCCGTTTGGTCCAGGCTGTGGTAACTGGATACCTTGCTGCGCTAACATCTCTTCAACTTGAATACGATACTTCAAGGCTTGATGTTCTTGGATATGCGCCTGTAATGCTGACATAGCCTGTGGGTTTTGTTGCGTCTGTGGGTTTTGTATAAATGCCATATGCGCCTGAATATGCGCATCGTGATTTTGTTGAATAAACGCTTTTAATGGAACCGTCATTAACGAATCCATATTCTCCTGAACAGGATCTTTCGGTGTCGGTTCGAATTCAGGAAGAAGTAACTCATCAATATCTTGGATATTTAACGCCAAATACATTTTTCTAAACGCTTCCCGCATATTGTGTATATCAGGTGCACTTTGTGCCATTTGTAACTGGGTCTGTGCTAAAATAATCCGCTGAGTCGTACTAAAGATATTTGGATCTGAAACAGGAATGACATCTACGTTATCGCTAAAGTCTTCACGGAAAACCGTTTGCTGTGCACCCTGTACTTGGTAAGGATACTCCTGAGGAAGCACCTCTCCAAAAATTCGCTTTAGTATTTTGAATTCATTTCGCTGTGCGTAATGTAATCGCTTATGTATTGCAGAAATAACCTTCTGGCCTTTCTCCAACATTGCAACAGTAGTGCCTACAGGAGCTTGACTATTGCCATCCCCAGTTCCTTGGTCCATTACCGCCGCAAACTTCTGACCAGACTCAACTAATAAACCTAATAGTTGTGCTAACGTACCGCTTGGCTCTTTATAAGGCAACGGCAAGAAAGAATCACGAATAACGCCTCCAGGAGTGTCAACATCACGCCACTCTCCTGGTTGTATAGGGTCATCAGACCGCTGAATGTTTAATCCTCTGGATTTAAAACCAGCGGGTAGGTTTGAAAGCGTTCCTGCGTCAATCAATTGCCGTAATATTGCAGTAGCGGATTTAGTTACGCCACCAATCATGTGAATTAAGCCAAATCCATAAAATCCCAATCCTGGAAGGAATTTAAAATGCGTAAAGTATTCAACCTTCTTACGCATTGGATCAGTCGGGTCATAATTCTGCCGAATTGACAAAACATCGTTCGTATCTAAGCAAACCGTCGCTATATACGGTAACGCCAACCCAGTAGGCTCACCATTTTGATCTTTATCTTCAAAACCCTCTAAATCAAACTCACCATGAACTTCTAATAGCGTAAATTCGTCGTCTCCATTGGAACGATCCACTCCTTCAAGCTCATCTATCTTATCTTTTAAATCACTTTGCCCAACAAACGAAGGAGATCCCATATCAATGTCACGATAAAACCCAGATAGCTGTAGTTTCTTCAAATCATTTTCTGTCATCTTAATAACATGAGTGATTCGTGGTGATGTGGCTAAATCGGTAGTGGTATATGGGACAACTAAGTCTTCAGCTTTAACAAAACGGCAAACTGCTCTGCCCACAGAGGGATCATAGTAGCTCTTTTTAAAAGCAGATCCTGCTAAGGGGAGATAAAACAACATTTGATCCATTTCTGGGTCGTATTCTTCCATCTTATAAGTAAGCTGGTAGTTCATGAAGTTTTTGACACGATTTGCTTGTTCAAGTTTTGGGTCAGAGGTGACGCCCATCACTTTTGTGTCTACTGGTCCCCCTGCGGGCAGTAACTCGCGGTAAGTTTGTGCTTGAAAGTGCGTTACAGCTTCAGCTAATAGTGGATGATAAACCCCGCTTGCACCTTCGAAGGGTTCACTACGGGTATTTGTCTTAATACCAAGTAAATCAAGACCGTCTCGAAAAGTTTCGTACCAATCTTTACGGGATTCTAAATCCTCATGGTAAAAAGATGTGATTTTTGAAGCAAGTTCACCTAACGCGGCATCGTCCATCACCTCAGCAATGTTTTCGCCAAACGAGATTTCATAATCTTCGTCAAACTCATCGCCAAAAGCAGTTAATCCGTCCTCGTCTATAAAGACTTCAACGGTTTCTTCCTCGTAAGGATCCTGACCTACCTCAATTTCGATTTGTTCAGCCATAGCGCGAAAAGATACCTCGTTTTAATTCAAGAATAAATCAGTAATATGCGCGGATTTTCGGGTAATATTCCTCTTCGTCGTCGTAATCTGACTCTAATCGCAAAAATCCCCCGTTTCTAAAGCGTATTAACGCCAATGTGGTGGAGTCCACCAAGTCATCATGCTCTCCGTTAGGAAAGTCTGTAATTTCTTCTACTAATTCTTCAGCCCACCGGTTTTCTGGAACCCAAACCTTGCCATCTTGGAAAATCGGGCTAACTGAATTAAGTCTTGCGATTTTATCGTGGCCTTTATTCGGTGAATAGGTGTTAATCGGGATACCTAATCTGCGTAATTCCTGCGTTAGCGGAATACCCGATGCTTTTGTTTCAATAATTACTGCATCAGGGTTCCAGTATTCATATAGACGCATGGCTTCGCGCTTAAGTTCAGGAAAGTCTAGCCGTTCTTTTACACAATCAATCAAAATAATGTGCGCTTCCCCTCCCGCATACAACTCATCGTTAATTTTTCCTTCCGGATAAAACACACCCCACGTAGTTATGGCCGTATAGTCAGCACGTTCGGACTTTAAAAACGCCGTATCGTAGCTTTGAATTAAATATTCACAAGTCGGGGGTTTTTCGTTAGGCCAAATCTTGAACCAATCCTTCGGAATAATGGAAATACCTTCACCGGTTGGCCGCTGCATGTACTGAGCCGCCCACTTCGAAGGGGGAACCGAAGCCTTAATGGACTCAAGTTCTTCTAATTTCCAAAATTCTGGCCATAGCGACTTACCTGAAGGCAAGATTGCAGGAAATTCAATCAACTCCCACTGATCGGCGTTCTTATCCTGCATCATTTTCTTCATCAACTTACCCGTTAAGTCCTTCTTAGACCAACGAGTCATCACGATAACGATGGCTCCTCCTGGTTGCAGACGCTGTCGAGGGCCAGTCATAAACCATTCGTAGGCTTCGTCTAGTGATTTATCGGAAAACGCATCTTGCTCAGAGTGCGGGTCGTCAATAATAAACAAATCAGCACCACGACCTGCAAGTGCACCGCCAATACCTGATGCATAATACTCACCGCGCTGCGAAGTTAGCCACTTACCCGCGCTTCGTGAGTCAGCCTTCAATTCAGTATGGGGAAATATCTCGCTGTATTCCTCAGTATCAATTAAGTCACGCACCTTACGACCAAAGTTAATGGCTAAGTCAGCCGTGTGCGTTGCTTCAATAATTTTTAACTTAGGATTCTTTCCTAACAAGTACGCAGGAAACAGGTGTGATGCAAATTCAGACTTAGTATGTCTGGGGGGCATATTAATAATTAGACGGTTTAGTTCACCGTTTGCTATTCTATCAAATGCTTGTGCCATTTTACGGTGGTGATCACCGTTAATAAATTCAGGCCAGATAATTTTTACAAAGTCAATAAAGCTGGCTGCAGAAGTTTCTCTACGCTCACGCTTTTCAAGTTCTTCTAATAGGAGTGTAAACTCTTTTGCTTCATTCTTAGCTAAGAATGAGAGGTCTACGTTTTTTAGATCCTTGAGGATATCACTCATTTACGAAATGACTCGTCTAGTAATTCAGCAACTCGATCAGCTACTGCGCCTCCTCTGCTCATCAACACCGTTTGGAAGGCTTCCCGTATTTCTGGGGTCATGTCTACTTCTAAAAATTTGTTTCGGTTATCGTCCGTTATTTCTTTAACATTAAGTTTAATGCCGTACTCAGCTTCTATGCGTTTTATTGCTTCGTTCGTTTTTTGAGCATACTGACGTCCTCTACGCTGTGCTGTTTCTTCAGGGATATAGTCAAATGTATCGGTTTCTGCAATATCTGGGGTCGCCCATATACTGAACTCTTCCATTCTTGCTGGGTCGGTGTCTGGGTTCATACCTGTTTGTTTTTGCAGTGCGTATTCGTTGATGGGAAATCTAACGGCATCAATACGCTTGTCCACCGCTGCATCATTGAGCGACATCTTCATATGCATGGGGAACCAATCCTGGAGCATAGGCAGGTTGTCTGTAAGAGTATCTTCTGGTTGTTTAAGGAGTGCCTGTAGTTCATCAGCGAAAGTATCTGCTACGTCTAACTGAATATTCCACTTCTCCAGCTGCGCTTTCCCTACTCTAGAGTTACGATGGTAGCTAAGTATTTCCTCGTACTGTCGCTCCACTTCTCCGTAAGCTCGGTTAAAATTAGCTTCGATAGTTTCAGCAGAACCAGGATCTCTTTTATACGCCTCACTAAGATTACTAGTTAAATCCTGGATTTTTTTGTCTCTTGCAACTTTTGCCGCATTGAGCGCCTTCTTCATTTTAATTTCAGCTAGGTCATAGACTTCGTCCGAAGGGGTAGGGTTCATTTCTACAGTCCAAGGACTTATCGATTCTACGGTAAAACCGTGTTTGCGGTTAATTTTGTCTTTTTGTTCTTCTAGGGCATTTCTGTACTTCCTAACCGCTGCCTTCCAATCTTCAATAGTTTTACCTTCTATAAGGTTGGGTTCTATCGTTGTCTCTAAAAACTGTCCGGCATCTGCATCCATACTATCGTAATGACTCATACCAACATTAGCATACATTCCCTCTGGCTCTGTTGCAATTAAACGTGCTTTTAGGTCCTTAACGCCTAACCCGCGATCTTCCAAAGGAGACCCTCCGGAGCGTTGCTTGCTAATTTCTCCTAAAATTTCATCTTTTCTATCGGGTCCTAACATACCGTACATCCCAGATTGTCCCTCTGCTGGAATTAGAACACGTTTACCGCCTTCCACTTCATAAACACCGCTGCGTGTGTGGAATATTCGGTTAGTTGTATTTGCTGAGTTTCCCGAAAACACATCCCGTGTTCCTGCACCAACTTCTGGGTGACCAGAGTCAGGTAGGTCAAACAATTTATTGTCAGGCGAGACGCTCACATTCTTTTCCATGTATTTTAACAGCGGTGAAGTTCTTTCAGCTTCGGCTATGTTTGTGGGAGTCTCGTCTGTGGGCAACATGGGCATATGTTTAGCACCACTCGAATGGTCCAGCGCGTCTTGGTCTAAATTCCTGTCATGAGACCAATTTGCCAAAAAATAGGGGTCTCTTATTCCATCCTCTAACTCTTCTCTTGCGAGCTGGGCGTTTGGCAGTGATTCGACTTGCTGGTGTATTGAGGGTTTATTACGTCCGATCTCATCTAATACTTCTTGTAGGGTAGCCTTACCCTCCTTCATTTCTTCGGGGATCCACTCATTCAACTGACGCTCAACATTCGCGCGAGCTGGACCAGGAACAGAGTTGACTGTGCTTTGTATCAACCCTCGTACGCTGTATTTTTTGTTTGGATTTTGAAACTGCTTATTGTTGAGTATCAACCTTTCGGCCATGGTCTCTATTGTGAATGGTCTACCTATGGTAGCAGCATCAATAGCTGCTTTAGCTGCTTCTGAACCCCTGGATCCAGGGGGTGGCCTATTAACCCTGGATCCAGGGGGTGGCCTATTCCTATCGAGATACATCTGATGTTCTATTTGGTTTGCAACGACGTCTGCTCTCTGGCTAGTGTTTTCAACCGTGTATTTTGTGGGGGTAACTTTGAGCTTTGCGGCTTGTTCTTTTACAAAATCTCCAGCTTTCCTCTTCACATTACCAGGAACAAAGGGCGCAGCACCAAGTGCTGCGAGTCCTAATCCTAACCACGGGGAACCTTCTACGGTGGCTAGGTGATATCCTTCACGCGCCCCCTCAAAATCCCCGTAAAAAGGAATCATGTCTGCTACGTCGACTATACCTTGAGCGAGGCGATTGGCTCGATAGCGATCGTCCATGGAACCGAAAACACTCTCCGCGAGCCACTGTTTACGTTCTTCAGTGGGAGAAGGCTCCCAAGGTAATATTTGTGTAGTCTCAACAGGCTTCTGCGCAGTTTCTTCAAGCAGGGGAAAACGAAAGTCCCCTGCACTTTGAGGAATTTGAGTGTACCGGTCTATTATTCCACCAATAACTTCACGGTCAGCATCTTGCTGTGCTAACTTCTCAGCTAATAATTCTTGGACTCTTTCGCTGGATCTAGTCATTATAGACGTATGTCCACAGCTCTGGGTTCGGATCTGATCATATTTGCTAAAGTTTCTCCCACTACTTCAGGCGTTGCTTGCATAGTTGCTAATAGATTTTTTAATTGATCAAAAGACAATTTTCGACCATAGGTGTTTTCCTCAGTATCAATTAAGTCACGCATTATGTCTTGTATAGGCAACGGTCTGTCTAAAGACCCTCTGTTAAAATCGTAATTTTCTCTTATTCGGAAACCATCCTCAATGTCTTCGGCTGTGTATTTTCCTAAACTAGTCGCAACCGTATAACTAGGATCATTTAAAGACTTAAGGGATTCCTCCCACCCTTTATCAACAGCCCCCGATCCTCCTGATAAATAACTTCTACCAAAAGTTGTTTTTGTTGTAGGTAATCCAGATTCCTGAATATCGTAGGGAGAAACAGATGTTCTCCCCCTAGTCTTCTCAAAAGTTTCAACTGCGTCAGCGTCCCCTGCTTTTCTATATTCGTCTTCTAACACTTCGTTGTTAATTTTCTGAGCTACTATCTGGTTACGAATTACGTCTAGTTCGTCTTCAGTAAAATCTTTTTCAGTTATAGGGCTTTCAACCCCCGCTAAATACTCACCAAACAATCTTAAGTTAGTGGGGATTTTTTTATACAGTTCCCTAATACCTCCTTCGCTACCATCCTGGTACTTTTTTGGGCGTACAGACCCTCCCTCATTTCTCATCTGTGGACCCATTTCAGGAATATCCTCTCCTCGTCGTCTGGCACGCCACGCCCGTATACGAGGTCTTTCCTTAATCCTTCTACCTAGTGCTTTTACTCCTTGGACACCCATTTCACCTAACCCATATCCAGGAGCTAAATATCTCGCAAGTCTGCGCTTTTCTGCTGGGTCATCTGTTTGTTTAATAGCCTGTAAAATCTTAAGTTGTGCCGCCCCAGGAATCTGGTCTGTGACTGTGTTTACAATTGCTTCCTGAACTACACCGCCATCATCATACCGTCGAGGTTGTACTGGTCCACCGGTGGCTCTACGTTTATCTCTTTGCATTTCTATAAACGCCCTAAGAGCATCTTCCCTTCCTTGTTTAGCCTGAGCATCTTCCATCTCTTGGAAATAAAGATCTCGTTTTTCTTCTTGCGAAAGTCCTTCACGACCTAACATTCTTTGACGAGCCGCGTCTGTTGAGTTAAAGATAGTCCCTTGTAAATCAGGACTTTCATTCCAATTACTAAAAAGTCCTCTAATCGTATTAATAGATTGTTCGATAGGTGTTTCGGGAGTAGTTATAGTATGCAACAACTCTGTACCAAGACCAGATAAACTATTCTGAAGTTCTAAATACTCTCTAATTTGTGGGTCTACTTCTGAAGGATCTTGGTATTGAGTAACACTCGGAGTGTTAGGAGCATACCCGCTAGTGGTTAAAATTCCTTGAGGTGTTATGCCACCCTCACTACCATCTTGATATCGTCGAGGGTGTACTGGGCCTCCCGCAGCCATCTGATCAATCTCCGCTGCTGACGCACCAACCATCCCCATTCCAGGATTTGCTTCCATCTGTGCCATCATCGCATTGCCGACATTCCTGACCCCAGGATCTACGTCCATCTGCATCTGGCTAATTTTTTCTACAGGAAAGTGATAGACATCTTCTGGTAAACCAACCGGACCACCGCTGCTGGCATATTGTGCTTGTTCTTGACCACCCATCATCTGCTGTAGAAGTTCAGGGGGTATCTGCTGTTCTGCGTCAAAGGATGGGGTGTCGTATATGTTATCTCCATAAGTATCTTTTAACACATCTGACATACCGGCGACCATTTCTTCACCTATTGGCGGTGCTTCTATTAATGTCCCCTCTACAGGAATCGACCTAGCTAACCCCGCATAAGTACCTTCTTGTGCTAATTCTTCCTGCTGCTTTTGTGCTTTTTTATTCTGAGCAATTCCCGCAATAGTGCTAACTGCCATAAGAGCTAGTTGAACCCACGCTTCCTTCTTTCCCGTTACGGGGTTACGGGTGAGCTTACCTCCTGGAGTCATATTCTCCAGCCACTTAACCTCCATCGGATTTAAGTGAACTAACTCGGTATCACCAAACCGTCCTTGTTCCTCAATTAAATCAGCCGCTTTCTTTAAGTTCATTTGTATGTCTTCCCGTAATATCCTTTCTGGAACACCTGACCACCGGCCTTGTAACTTGCTGGAACCATTATCTTCTTGCGACGCCGCGTTCCTGGACGACCGCCCTTGGCCATTCGGTCAATTGGAAAGAAAGGTCTAAGCTGATCTTCTAATACTTCAATCTGTCGTTGCAAATCACGTTCTCTTTCAGCACCTATATAGTCATCTTCCATTAATTCGCCTCTGAGCCTATTGCGTTTGTTTAGAAGGTCTTGCATTTTCTTTTTACCTTCGTTACTCAGTTCTGCAAATCTTGTACTCGGTCCACGGTAAGGGGCATCTGGTATACCTTCTCCTTTAGGTTTTAACCCTCGCTCAATCATCGCGTCTAGTTCTGCAAATTCACCCTTACCTACGGTTTTACCAGATAGTTGGTTGTCAACATCGTCAACCCCTTTCTGGAAGTCCTTAAACTCTTTGTCGTCATACTTCCTAATTGTCGACGGGTCTAGTGCGTCGCCCAACATATCAAATAAACCCTTACCACGGCCCTTCATCGCACCTGCCGCTAACGCACCTAGTCCAGCCGTTTCAGGTGAGACTCCCATGTAAGATAATCCTGACTCAACCTGCTCCTCCAATCCAGGAGCCTTACTTAATCGCATAGAGAAACTTGACTCATCCAGCGGCCTAGACATCTCTCGCATCTGTTCCGTGGTCAGCGTATCTTTGTTCGTGTTTTGCATAGCTCGCAATAACATAGGTAAGTTGTCCATGATCTCTGAACCAAATACCGCGTCTCCCGCTCCACGTAACAAATCTATGATTCTATCACCCTCGAACCAACTGTTTGCCTTATCCTGTTCTCTTTTAAACTCTCTTCGCATTTGTCTTAGTTCTTGAACACGAGGATCTTCTTCTACCATGCTTTCACTATACTTTGGTACAGGGTTGCCTTCTGCATCCTCTATATAAAACCTATCCGCTGCCCTCTGACCTAAAGTTCGAGAATCGCGTACCTGTTTCTCTCTTTCTAAAAGCGCACTAAAAATATCATTATGCCTTCCCGTTACAGGGTCAGTCATAACTGCGTCTAACTTATCTTGTGTTAAATCGAGCTCAGCCATAAACAGCTCCGTGGGTTTTCAATGCCGAATCGTAACTCTTTCCACACGTCATGCGCAACGCCCTAAAAAAATCTCGCGAAAAATTTTTAAGTAGGAGTCCCACGGAAATCTGCGAAAAATTTGTGGTCTGGGGACCCGTAGCAAAAGTATCAGGGAAAAAGGATCGGGAACAAGGAGAAGGGGCGGGTGAGGGGCTAGGTCAATGTCAATAGGGGGTATACCCCTCTGGCTAACAAGCCAACACACACAATTAATTAAAAAGCGTGTGCAAGTTTGTTAGTAGATAGGCACAAAAAAGCCCGCACACGGCAGGCTAATTTGTTAGCGTAGGTTAGCGTAGGTTAGCTAGTTAGATCGCCATCGCCTACAACAATGTTATAAACGCCAATGTTTTTACTACCATCAACCGGCTCTCCGTTTCTCTTAGTACTCTTTGACCAATGCGTTTTACCTTCAAAGGAACCATTGTACGTTTTGTACACTGTGCGAGGTTGTTGCGTAGGTTGACCAACATTGCCACGGCCAGTAAATCGCGCTTGCTCTTTAGTTGAAAGAGCTTGCCAGATGTGATCCTCACATAATACGTATGGATTGCCTTTTTCATCTTTTAAGCTTTCATCTATAGCCGACCATGAAATAGCAACTAGGCAATGGCCACCTTCATCAAATGACCAGCTATCTTTATTTTCCATTGCCTGTTCAATGAACATCTCATTAAGTTGCCTATGTTGACCAGCAACAATGCCGTAGTTACCATCCTCTTTAAAGCGTATGCACTCATTAACATCGATGGTGAATACATCAGAAGTTGAACCTACTTCTCTACCCGTGGGTATGTCTGTCCTAGTAGGAACAGACTTAGACGCATTAAGAGCGGCAATGGTTGCAGCAACTCTTTTGTCGTATGCGTCTTTGTCAGCTTGACTAGTTAAGCCTAGCTGCTCATGCGCCTTAGTATTAGACTTAGGCGCGTTGTCACTCTTAGAGTCTGTGACTTTTGACTGTGAGTTAGATGATGTCATCTTGATTCCTCTATTTAGTTAAGCGCGTAGTTGCGCGTGTCATTTCGCTTGACTGCCAAATGACGCAGTCAAAATAACATTTTTTAAATACTTTGTAAATACTTGACTTAGGTTAAATATTATGGTTGGAAGTTTAACACTTAAGGCAAATAGTTAACCTAAGCGTTAACTAACAAGTTAACGCACGTTAACAAGTAACAAAACGTTGGACACATAACAAACAAACGCACGTTAACAAGAAAACGCACGTTAACAAACGTGTACACGTTTGTTAGCGAGACGAGGACGGACGAGTGAGCGAGTGAGCGAGTGAGCGAGTGAGCGAAGAGAGGGACTAAGGAGATTGGTAGATTGGTAGATTGATAGAGTAGAGTAGATTGGTAGACTGAAGCGGCGCGACAAGGTAACGAACGCTTGTTATAACAAGAGCGCGAACGTAGAGTAGATTGGTAGAGTAGACTGGTAGAGTAGAGTAGACCGACCGATAGAGTAGAGTAGATCGCTCAATCGGTGCTTGTATTAATCACCTCGCCCTCAATCGTTCGGGGTACTCGTTTGCTGATCAACTCGCTCAGTCGATCGATCAGCTGGTCCTTGCTCAATCCGTCGATCTTTGCGGTCAAAACCTCCCGTCGATCGATGTAGAGTCCCCCTGCCTTCCCTCGGTGGATCTCTGCCGTAATCGCTGCGTTAATCTGTCCTTGATCCCTCGCCTCCTCCCTCAGATCGTGTAGAGCGGATAGATGGCTCTCCATGGAAATCTTTTCTCTTTCCTCGGCCTCTATCTCCTGCTCGATCAGATAGTTTCGCACTAGCGGGTTGTGATTGAGTAACACACTGCCTTGTCGCTTCGCAGCGTTGCGATTCTTCGTGTATCCCGCTTTAACAGCGGCATCGGTGGCGTTTTGTCCTTTAACGTACTCCCTCACAAACTTCTTTTGTTTCGAGTTGAGTTCCTGCCACGTCTTACCATCGGGGTCGAGGTAGCCGTTACCATCGTCTGTAGGAACCATTGGGGTGTACTTAAGTTCTTTCATTCAGTCATTCCGAGTGTTTCAACTGGATGAAGTATAATTTATATATCTGATCTTTTTTAATAAAAAGAAAAGTTTTCTCGTGGCCTCTTTTCTTATATTCTCTCTTGAAACTAATAGAACTAATATTTTCTATTACTTTTGTCACTCACCACTATCCACTGTTCTAGAGACTTTCACTCTGATTCTATTACTTCTATTAGTCTATTAGTCGTTTTTGTTAATTTTTTTAAAAAAAGTTAAATCTCTCACAGAACAATATATCTAATATCTAATAGTGTCTTTCGGGCATAAAAAAGCCCCAGTCCACCTAAATGAACTGGGGCCATCAAGTCTATTTTAGGGTAGAAGGATGCCTTGAGTCCCTAAAATAGTTTCGGCGTCTTGATCAACCGTTAACCTCACCCAAGGCATGTTCTTTTTCTGGAGAAACGGTGGGAAACTCAGCCGTCTCGGACAGTGTTGCTTCTAACACAGCCTGTGCCTCGTTAGCCTCTGCTATTAGCACTCCGTCACTTGTAACGATAAACTCGTTACGGTGTTTTCCTGGAGTGTTTTTAAACTCGTCGAAAAACTCGGCCCACACCTCGCTGTCGTAAGTGCGGAACTTCGGATCTCTGTTCTTCCTTAGCTCAGCATAGTCCAGCAGATCGTTCAGCCACGCTTGTCGGGCGTTTTTCCAAACGATAGTCTGTACTGGTTCGAAGCCAAGGTTGTCCACCCAGTCCTCGGTGAGCTCTGCAACGTATGGGTTCACATAGCTGTAGGTAATCGCCATGTCAAATACGTTCGGTACTGCCGCTCGCATATCCATCAACACGCCAGTGTCTGAAGTACATATCATCTGGTGCGCTTCGAGCATACCCCTTGCGTACCGGTCTGCAATGTCATCGGGCCACTTATAGTAGTCCCTCAGAAATGGCATGATGATTTTCGAGTGATAGTCTGATCTATCCATTATCGGTCCCCTGTTTATTGGTTTGTGTTTCGTGTTCGTCTACCCATTTGTGAATCTGCTGGGCGGGACTGCGATAGCCCTCCCTGCTAATTCGGTTCAACCGTCGGTAGACCTTTTCCGGTAATTCGATGGTAAGTCTGTTACGCATTATATTTCCCCCCATCCCGCAGATCGTAGCCATGCATTATCTGCTTCGGCCAACGACTCGCGGTGCTCTCGTTGTGATTCGCATTTCTCGCACAGGATCATCTGACCGTATACTCCGGTCGATCCACAACGGTAATCAACGATCTTATAGTCCCAGCCTTTCGGCACTGAAACTTCTATTCTGTTATCGCACATATCTTTCTTCCTTTCTATTGGTTAAGAATCTGGTCTCTGATTTCTATTACTTTTTCCACTTCTGCGGGGTCTGACCAGTTTGGACCCCCTGTGTATTTCCGACACCATTTGATATACTGTTTGTCTGTCATCTCCTCCTTTCTACTGTTTAGTAGCTTTGTTTTGTTTTCGACATATTGTCGCCCTTCTTTAAATCTAACTTGTGCAAACCCTCCTGTCTCTGAGAGTTCTTCTAAATCTCTAATTAACTCCTCTTCTCCTACTTTCCGATAACGTATGTCGTAATGCGCTGTTTGATATGGAGGAACAATTCCGTTGTAATCAGGGCCGAGTTCAGCTCTAAATTTTCCATATTTTCGGTTAGTAAGTGCTTGCCTGAGCCACATTCTCTCTGACTCCCAATATCCTTCCCCGTAATGAGGTCCTGGTTTAAATGGACCTATCTCATAAACCTCTCCCAATTTCAAAGCGTCTATTGCTTTCATATGTTCGAGTTTTCTTTCTTGTGATCTTTTCATTTCAAATCCTTTCTATTGGTTAATGAAACTAAGTGTTTCTTAAAACGGCTTCCTTTCGAAAGCCGCTCGTAGAACTACTCAGATAATCTTAACTAGGTATGGGTGACAGTGGGTGTCGTGAATCATTCCCGTCATTCGAGTACTGCCCGTATCAGGGTCACTCCACATAACAATCTGCCACTCTCCTGGTTCTCCGTGGTCAGCTTCAAACCATTGGGTAACTGGGACCGTTTCCGTAGGCGGTATCATTTCATACAATGGTTTAAAGCCCGCGTCAGTCATTTCAATATACTCGCCCCAGTGGTCTATTCTAGTACCGTCAGTAGGCGCGTCAGTGGGATAGTCTAATTCTATCAACTTCAACGACATACTCTCTGCTCGAAGTGGGCTCATTCCGTCAATCGTATTTTCGGGGTCAGCCAAAATATCAATCAACTCCCTACTAAACTTAGTAGTCGTAGTAGGTCTTTCGGAAACCATTTCCATGGTTATATCTTTCAAATCCATCTTTCTACCTTTCTATCAGTTTAAAAATCCCGCCTACGGGCGCGGGGCTACCCCATTATAACCGGTACGGCCCCCGACCAAAAAGAATAAAGTAAAAGAGTTTAAAAAGAGTTAACTCTCTCGTTCTTCTTTCGGCCTGAAAATCACAACATATATCCCGCTCAACTCCTGAATTACTTCAGGAGCGTGCGTGGGGCATTGTTCTAGCCAAGCCTTCAGCTCTGCGTTATCCAAATTTCGTCTCCAGTTCTTTAATCAATCCTCTCGGTAGATAGTCGTTCGGGTTGTCGTACCCTATATCTACGTGTTCCGGAATAATCGAAATAAGTATCGGTCCACATCTCACGGTCAGTTTCATAATCATGTAATTATGGATTCCCCAATAGTCTCGATAGGCGTCGTAACCGAGGCTCTCGATAAAGTCGCCGACGATATCGGTTCCGTTCCAACCGTCACCGTCTCCGAATCCAAACTTATCGAATGCTTCTTCCCATTCCCACTCGATTACTTCTCTAGGCATTACATTCCCTCCTCGTCGTAGTAATCTGCAGGGCCAGTCACCCCGTAGTTTTCTCCAGTGGACGCATAAGGGTTGACTTTTTGTCCAAGTCTAGCGGGTATCACAACCGAGTTGTTGCAAGCGCCACAACATCTCCCGTCGGCCACAGGCTGGGCGTTATGTCCGTCGCCCCAGAATATTTTACCATCGGGTGTTTTTTGTGCTTCGATAGCGCCTTTGCAAATCACACATTCTTTCCTCATCTTCGTTCCTTATATCTGATTAAGTTTTTGTGGTATCTAAAAACAGTCGGTGCTCTTTCTGATCCCACGTATTGGTGCGCAATGTATGTAAAGTCATACGTTTGCGCTTCTAGGAATCGAATGCGAGTAGAGTCATCTCCCTCGACATCCGACTCCCAAGATCCTCGCCCCACTAGTCGGGTGCGTTGTTCCGTAAACGATTCAGGCCACCCGTCTCCAACGTAGACCTCGATCGTTTCGTCTTCTGGGTTAACTGGTTGCCAGTTTTCCATCTTCCTCACCCCAGTCCTTACGGTCTGTCGTTTCGTAGTAGCCTAAAAGATATTCAGCTTTTTGTTCGTCGCTCATGTCTTTTTTCTCGACGCGTTCCGACGAGTAGCTGGCTTTCTTGTAGTAGTGAGGGTTTTGTGCTCGATGGTAGTACGCATCGGCTGACCCTCGGTCGTAGGCTGATCCATGTCTTTTATCCACGGCTTTCTCCGTATTTTCTATGTCGAAATAAGAAACACTGGTGCTCGACCTCATTGATGTAGTGAGCTATATATACCCAATCGTCATCTTCCATCGTATAGATATATAATCCGACTGGTCCCATCGCACCGTGAACATCACCTGCATGCTGTCGTTTCGAAAATTTTATTGTTTCTCCCACAACTATGGCTATCTCGTTCATGTCGTTCATCGCTTGTTGTGTATCGTCGTCGATGATAGACTCCCACGTAAGTTTATCTGCTGAGTCAAACCTAGTAGTTTTCATTATTCCTTCCTGTTTTTTTCTCTCTTGATGTTTTCTCACATTAGCGTTCCAGAGTGCTGCTGCCCGTCGAGCTAGGTGTGGTTTTGGATGATTTATTATCATCATAATTTTTCCTACTGTTGTTGGTTAGAGTGTAGAGCTTCGCGTCGAACCCACTCGGGGTGTAGCTTGTCGTCGTACTCTTCGACGTAGTGGAACGGCTGTCCCTCACCGTGGCTAATTACTGGTAGAAGCTGCAATGCATCCTCTACGACAGTAATCGCTTTTTCGATATTGTAGTCACCGTTAACTTCTACGTTGTCTACCACAATTCGTAACGCTTCTTTTATATCCATGAGATCCCCTATTGGTTTTTCTTTCTGACGTCACCGCCAGTGCTAGTTTTTAAACGCTCGCGGCCTTCGTCTGATATATTCAGCGAACCGTATGTATCGGTATCGGCGTGACATAATAGACAAAGTGGCTCGAGGTTTTCTAATTCGTTATTGGTATTGTCCCCATCCTTGTGGTGTATTTCTAAGTGGTGGGGTTTAAAATCTCGGTCGCACTCTTGGCACTTGTGGCCGTGTATTCGTATTACGAAATTCCGTAGACCTCGCGACCTGTACTCAGTGCCTTTCTTAGCGCGTTTCTTTACTACGTGTTCGCCTTGGCACTGGTTCGAACAGTAGATTCCGTACTTTTGTGAGTATCGGTACTGGAATGTCGTACCGCAGTTCTTGCAGTCAGACGTTCCCCAATACTCTGGGTTTTTAGCTGTTTCCATATCTTTCTTCCTTTCTAATCGGTACAAAAATCCTAGACGTAAAACGCCTACCCCTTATTATAACCCGCGATTAAATAGAGTAAAAAGAATAAAGTAAAAGAGTTTATACTCTTTAATAGAAATCATCGGGTCTATACCTTCGCTCACAATCGGGACAGTGGAGCATTTCTTGCGTATCTGTTTCTTGGTAAACTAAGTCTACTTCACAGTCCGTGCATTGTTCATTCGTCTCCATTACTTTCTCCTTTCTTAAGCCATTCTTCAACTAATTCACAACCGTGTTTCCAATCTCGAGTTACCACGGTTTCCATCGGTTTTTGGTTTTCTGGTACAAAAATCTGTAGAGTCCATAGACCGTTCCGTCTTACGGCTAGAACGTCCACGGGCTGTTTAACATCGACCATGTCACTTCTCCTCTGGCTTGTGGTAGAATCTGCCGTAACCTACGCTTTCCACATCTGTCTGTAAAAACTGTGCTATCTTATTGATAGAGGACTCGAGTTCCTCCTCGTCACCCTTTTCGTTAAGGTGAGTCCAGAGTTCATTCAACCCCTCGACCGCTGTATCGCGTCTAGGTGATTGTAGATCCCAGATGTTTAAAGTAATCATCAGATTACCTGTGACGTTGTCTCTTAGTACATCGTAGCTCCACGCATCGTCTTGCTCTCTTCGTAGAAAGTCATCGAGTCGAGCCATAAAATCTCCAGCTGTATTCATAATTTACCCTCTGGTGTTAGTATCAATCGTTCTTTGTCAAATCCTGGTCGTCGTTTAGACAATCCGTAGAGTTGTTTCTTTTTGCTAAGTGATATCATATTATCGCCGCTAGTTCCCATAGGGACTTGTTCGATCGAGCCGCCCTTCTTGAGAAACTCTTCAACTTGTTCGTTTAAGTCTTTAGATTTCATCTTTTCCTCGTTCATTGTTAATGGGTGTAGTAGTTGGAGCGATTCGAGGCAAATTCTACGTGTCCCTTACCCTCGACAGGGCCAAGAACCATCCTGTCGATTCGTAGCTAAAACACGTCCCGATGCAACCCCACTTCATCGCTCCTTTTTTGACCTCAACCAACATACTGCGATGGTTGGGCGGTTGAACGGCTTTCGCCGCAGGAATCCTCCCCGACGCCACTACTCGCCGGTTCTTATGACACATCGGTGCTTTACTCTTCGTAGTCAGCTTTTAGTCTCCTATACAGATGTTCGGGAATTTCTGGTAACTTTTTCGATAACACCATGTACCATCCACAAGTGTCGCAGTGTATCGCATTATATTTCGACTCGTCTGGTTTATCGAAACTAAACCACTCTGAGCAAGTCAGGCATACTGTTGCATCGCCTTCCATTAATTCGTAGAGTATGTCTAGCTCGTCTCCTTCTTCTTCGTAGAATTCATTAAACACACTGTTTAAGAACTCTTCGTCCGAGTCGTATGAATGTCTAAACTCGGTGTCGTACCTTCGCACTTTGCCGTTATATCGAACTACGGTGTCAAGTGTTCCATCGTCAATTATTTCAGCTTTCATATGTTTTCCTTTAATGATTCCGTATAATCATTTGTTTTGTTCGGTCCCAAAAATCCTTCATTCTAGGGTCAGTTGTTTTGGTCGCTGCTTCGCTAACTGCTTGAATTCGTTGGGCTTTTTTGGTTCCAATGTAGATTGACTTCATTTTATTCTCCAAATGCCGGTTTGACCATTTATGGTTTCTCTCACATACATACCACTCATACTGTTTATTCCAAGTTTACTAAGTTGATATCCTTGTGAGCTAGTGAAGCTGGCGGCTTCTTTTTGTGTTTCGAAGAACATACATTCTCCAACCTCTAGGAGCGGAAATTTTGCGGTGCGCCCTCTCCTCCCATGGTGTACGGGAGCAGGAATGTCTTTTAATACTTTCCCTGTCGGGTATTGTTTAGTCATAAGTTTCCCCTAAAGTGGTCTGGGGGCAGATGCCCCCTTTCCACGTGTTGTGCTACCCAATCCGCTTGATAAAACCTTCGTCGACCAACCGTTGCTTGTAGCAAGCAATAATTCGTCGCTTCTGGTTTTCGGGCTTCTTAGTGTTAGGCATCGATAAAATACCTTCCTCAACACATAAGTCCACGAGTTGTTGTAACGTAAAGTCCTTAGCATTAAATGCTTTAGACTCGAGATCCCCCGACATACCGTGGACCAATGCCAGACATTGTGGTGTCGGTGGCTTTAGCGTATCGGCCTTCTTACCCGTGTAAGTAAAACGCTGCAATGCCCTACCGGTCTTTTGAACCGTAGGGGCAGGTATGCCGTTTTTGTTTGCGACAGGTTTCGCTGGCGCGGTTTTCTCCTTCGTTGCCGAAGGCTTTTTTGCAGTTGATGCTGCCATGGTATTTCTCCATTCTACTTTCTATTTAAGCTGCCCCGAAGGACAACCGGTCTACTACTTTACTAATCCTGTACTAAGAAGTAAAGGACTATTTTTTGAGGTCTGGGTCTTGGTTGACATATGCCCCCGTAGGCCCAAAGTCCTCGTCCTTTTGAAAAATTGTTTCCAATTCTTCTAGGGATAGTGACAAAAGATTTATATCGTGCTTTACAGCTTCCATCAAATTGTTAACCTCTTCTAATAAGAGCGTTACTTTTTCGATAGCTTCTTCGACTTCTTTATCCACTATTCGATTCTCCATACTCGAACGCCGCTGCGTTCTTTCTTGGTTTTAGGATCTATCTCTAACGCAATACGTGAGGTAAAATTCCATTTAGGGTCCTGTTTCTTACTGTGAGTACGCCAAGACTGGTCTAGTCGGTTCTTTAACCGCTTAGACGTATCCTCGTCGTCATCAGGCGTAAAAAACAGAGAGTTTCCTACTTGAAATATCGGCCAAGGGTATCGACTCCCTCGGGTTCCTCGCGTATCTTTAGGTATAGGAATATCGGTGTCTAGCTCGATACCCTCCCATTCGTTATCCGTCATATTGTTCCCCTTGTGGAATTGGTATCATGCGCTCCCGTATAGGAGTCGCCCATTCGTCTAGTAGGTTCTCGTGTACTGCAAACTCGTCGGATAAACCACAATTTTGGTCGTACATCTTAAGCGGAATGATCTCTGCTAATTCCTCAGCAACCTCACGCATGGCGGGGGCTGTACCCCCGTCCTTGCGCAAGAAGTTCGCAACCGCCCAAACCCTACTAATCAGTTCTTGGTCTAGCACAACATGGTTGTGAAGTTTTACTACACTTCCCATATTACGCTGCCTTCGCGTAGTCAACCGCAAGCTCAAGAGCTTGAGTCTTACGCTTAGAGCTGTCACCAAACAAGGCGTTGTACACTCGGTTCTCACCAGTACGCATATGGTCCTCAACGTAAGTCACGGCGTTAACCGCTCCCCACCAAGTCCCTTTGGCTGAGTTTAGGTTAGCTCCTGGAGATTGCTCCAAGGCGTCTACAACCAAGTTCGAAAACTTGCTAAACTCGTCTCGTAAAGGTGTGATCTCACCAACCTTTTTACCGTCTGCCTTAAGGCGTCGGGTTTCTTCGTATTCTTCGAACACGGCAGGTTGGTAAATGCGAGCAATGTACTCTAATACGTTAGAGTGCTGTGCTTTCTTCTTAGCTAAGAATTCAGCGGTTTGTTGGAACTCAGCGGTAGTTTCTTTCATAAGACCTACTGCCATAGCCGCTTCCCTAGCCATGTCGTCGTTAAAGTCATGTATATGACTCATACGAAATTCACCTTTCGCTTCCTTACCGAGTGCAAACTGCAATGTGTTGTTACACACAACTCGTATTTCGGTGTCACGAACCAACAACTTATGTCCTGGTTCGTGAGGCTGTCGAAACAACAAGTAGTCGTTTATTTCGTCGCCTCCAGGAAGTTCAAAGCCCCCGTTCAACTTAGCGAGTGCCCAAATGTCTTTGCCGCCGCGTAAGCTGCCGGCAGTTTCCATTGTGACGTTCGTCTCTTTAGCAAACTTCTGAAAGAAATCGAAGATCCGCTCGTTTTGTACGGGTATATAGTTGGGGCCGCAATGCCCGAGGATCGAGTTGTCAGTATCCCTAACAATAAAATTACTGCTGGGGGTCTGCATCAACCCAGAATCGTCCCCGTAGGTCGGGGTGTCGATTGTGTATCCTGGACGTTTGCTAACAGACCAGTCAAGTCCTGCCGCAACCATCATTTCACGTGGGGTCAGGTTCGGGTCGACTTTTACGCCCTCCCCGTGCCAAGGCACATCGCCTGTCCACGCCATGGTTTCTACTGCTGCTACCATAGGTAACTCCTATTCTACTTTCTGTTTCCCTTTCGGGGCTTTGGTAAGCGGCGTGCCGCGTTACCTTTTATAGTATAAACCGCGAGCTTTTGCGAAGTAAAAGAGTAAATTAAAAGAGTTTAAAAAGAGTTTAACCATTTTTAAAGACTTTAAGGAGCAAACCCCATTCGTACGGAGACTTTAAATGGAGCGTTGGCTCGCTTTTCCATGTCAAAGTCTTTAACTGCGCTAGGTCTACTACCCGAAATAATTTTATTTCTTTCTGTTTTTGAGCCAACACGTAACAAGTTCCTCCAAACTTAGCTCTGGTTGCCATCCAAGCGATCTGCATCGGACTCAGAGTCAGCTGGTTTCCTTTGATCGATTTCAATTCTATCCAAAACTCTATTCCCTCGTAGCAACAATTGACATCAGGAACTCCTGAAGCAGTGATTCCTGTCTCGATCCTTTGTAAGTGAAGCTGGTTCTTCAGATTCGTCTTTAACGAATTCCAGAGTCGCGCTTCTTTAGGCATCAGTCTTTGTAAAAATAATCACCGTCTCCTAGGCTCGCTCTGCTCACAATCTGCCATATTCTCTGTTTCGTCAATCCGTATTTCTGCCCGAGTAGAGCTAGAGTGGTGTCTCCTTTGTTATACTCTTCGTAGATCGACCGGTAGAGTTGTCTGTTTTCTTCTTTCTGTTCATCACTAATGCCTTTACTCATTCTGCAGAATCCCCCCAAGTTTCCCCGTACTCTGCATCTACTACCAGTGGAACCGATAGTTCTACGCAGTTTGCCATTTTCTCCATTATAAATTCACCTTCTTTCTCCGATTCGACCGAGTAGTCGAGTTCGTCATGGATTTGTAAGTGAGGGATATACCCCTCTTTCCAAAGGTCTAACATCGCAATTTTCGTCATGTCTGCTGCTGAACCCTGAATTAGCCTGTTCAGTGCTTTATATGTGTAAGAACGTCTTATGTTCCCGTAGGTTTCTTTTGCCTCTTCTTCTGGTAGAGGTAGACCGTCCCCGTGGACAGGTTCCCATCGATCAAATCGACACTTTCTTCCTCCGAGTGTTTTTATATGTCCTCGCTCTAATGCCACCCTAGCACACTGATCTTGTAACGCTCTAATGAACGGTACTCTCTGGTGGTATTGGTCGAGTAGAGTACGAGCTTCGTCCTCCTCTACCCCCAATTCTTTAATTAACTTGGCATGGCCCATCCCGTAGGTGAGTCCTAAGTTGATATTTTTGGCTTGTTTTCTAGGGATATTAGCCATATCCGCTACAATCTGGTGGAAATCAGCTCCGTCTTCCGAGTAGGCTTTAACCGCGTCCTCTGAGCCTCGTAGATTCATCTTATAGGCGTAATGTACGGTTAATCTAGGCTCCTGTTGCGAATAGTCGAACGCCCCCCAGATCGCGTCCTGTTCCGGTATAAAGAGGGATCTAATTAGCTTCCCTAGTTCGGGGTCTCGAGCGGGAACCTGCTGAAGATTCGGGTTCGTATAGCTAAACCGACCGCTTACCGTCCCTCCTGAGTCGTTTCTAAGGGGGTGTGCTTCCGCATGTATTCTTCCATCAGTTTGATGGCCAAGGATCATTTTTTCAATAAAAGTGGTTCGAGCCTTATTAATCTTTCGAGCTTGAACGATCATCTTTGGTAGAGCGTGCTCATGAGCTTCTAACCACGGAGCTTGGAAACTCGCCATCCCTTTCTCGGTACGTGGATACCAGATATCGTTAGCTTCAAAAGCCTTCTGAATCGAGGCGTTAGCCCAGATTTCTACAGTAGTTCCAAACTTTCTCTTAAACTCAACCAGTAGCTGCTGCTCCTTTTTAGACAATTCTTCGGCTACTTGTTCTGCTCGATCTAAATCAACTCGCACTCCTTTCCATCGCATCTCAATCAACAGTGGAATCAAGTCACACTCTAACTTGAAAATCTTTTCTAATCCTTCCTCTTGGATCCTAGGGTAGAGCTGGTTCCATAACTGTAGAGTAAGCACTGCATCTTGTTCAGCGTATGGCCCAACGTATTTAGCGGGTAGAGCATACATACCAGACTTGGCATTCACTCCCCATGCCTTAGCCGCTTCTTCTAACAGTGACTCATCCTTCTCCGCAGCGCAGTAGTCCTTCCCCAATGCGTTAAGAGAGTATGAGCGGCGGTGTTCGTCGAGTAGAGGAGCAGCAAACATCGTGTCGTAGATCTGACACGTCAAGTCTATCCCCTCGCGCTTCAACCAACCCACATCGTAGAGTGCATTGTGGAAAACTAAAGGACCCTTATGGTTGGTAAGGGTGCGCTTTAGCCAACGCAGCACTATTTCTTCTTCTAAGTTCCCCCCGCCTTCGTGTCTAATGGGTAGATACCCACTCCACGAGGAAGAGGCAATCGCGATGCCTACGATATGTCCATCACCCGCCGCCCATCCTGGCCCCCTTTCACGGAGAGCTGGATCACAAGTCTCTAAGTCGATCGCCAACAGTTCCTTCTCGCCGAATCGAGGTAGAACGTCGGGAGCTGACCAGTTACTTTCTGGAGTGATGAGGGGTATTTGTCTCTGGTTCATCTTCTTCTTTCTTACTGTGTATCTCTGGGTCGTATTTTTCTAGTTTAACTTTGGAATCTCTGTTCCATTTATTTTTAAAATAAAGTATCAGTACCTTCAGTCTGAACCAGTAGTTGATTCTTTTTCCGATTCCCAATGTTCAATCCTCCCTCTTATGTTATTGCTTCTAATTTCGTTCTCTACTAAGAATAAGTATCGTCTTAGATCCCCTATGTCGTCCAGTAGACCATCCTCTCCGGTATATTTACCACCGGCCTCGAACACATCGTAGTTACAGTCTTTACTCTGCTGCTCGATGCGGTCGAACTTACGGGCTAACATCATGAAAGCCCCTGTTCCTCCCCTACGCTTCCAAGAGTCCCCGTAAGACTTCTCAGATTCAATCAGACTATTAATGTCATCTTGTGCGATTGATTTAATATTATGCCACTTAGGATCCAGTGCCATGTTTTGCCTCCCAGTTGAGTTGTCTTCGTTTAATCCAGTGGAACGAGGCTTCTTGCCAATCCAACGCTTTAATTTCTTTAAGATGGTCATACGCCTCCTCATATCTTCTTTCTTTGTGTTTTCTAAATGCTAAAACCATCGGCACCAACACCTCTGAAAAGAACTTGTTGTTATAAACTTCCGTAGTAAATGACGTGGAGAACTCATCTACCTCTTCTGGGTTTCCAGACCGTCGAGTAGGGGGTGTTGTTTCTATAAAATGAAGACACTCATCGGTAAATGTGTCTGGGTCTGAGACTAATGGGTAGTGGGGTGTAGGATAAGTAGACGAGAACCACGAACCGAACCCTTTGCCTGACAAATCTTTTACTTTATCCCATACTTTATTCTCATAAACATGGAAACTGTCGCTAATCTGGTAGTATGGCCCGATCTCTACTCCGAGAGCCGCTGCCACATATTCTTGTAGTATCGACATATGAACTGCATTAGCTCCGTAAGCTCCCCAGATCATATCGTTCGAGCGATTACAGACGGTCATCTGTAATTTATCGTCTCTGATCTTAAAGTAGATGTTCGTGTTGCAAGGAATGTCAATACTAGAGCTGCTTAGGTCGTGCGTTGCATCCCACATCTGTAGAACGCATCGCCTAGAGTCTGGGTCTTCCTTTAACATCTTTATAATCAGATCGATTTGATTAGTCATAAAGGTCTTAACCCATCTGTAACCGTAAGCCCCGTTTAATGTCTCGCCATCGTCTGAAAAGTCAGCCATCCCTGCGTTAAAATAAGTCAGTTTTTTCAGCTTCTTAGACCCCGCCAACATCCAGATAGCTTCGTACAAGTGGAAGAAAGGATTTGCATCACGCTCTTTCTGAAATGAAACACGCTCCCACGGTTTAGTGTAGTGAGTAATTACTGGTCCAATAGATTCTCTCGTTGTTCCGTTTCTGCTTTCTTGCTTTCTATAGTTAACCCCCTCTGGCCCTCGAAAAAAGTCCACTCCTAAATAAAGAGCTTCATCTACATTCCGAGCTCTAATCGTCTTCATACAAGCTCTCCGTGTTGTCAATTAAAACTTGTTCGATCTGGAGGAGAGATACCCAACCCGTACCTCCGATGTTTCGTTGTTCTGTGTGGATCCATGAAATAGCGTCCTTCCAAGTGTTGGGGAGACTGTGATCTTCCATACACCGGTGTAGGAACTGTCCGTACTTAGTCATCACCCAAGTAACCTGTAAACTAGATGTTTCCATCAGGTGCTGCTTTAGTTTGCCCATTTGCTTTCCCCTTTTTCTAAATCTTCAATTATCGGTCGCTTCCTCTGCGAGTAGTCGTAGATACTGCGAGTCCGTCCTTGCCCCTTTAAGATCCGAGAGTATTTGTCAAACTCACATAGACCTCCTTCTACCTCCCGCATCTCAAACGGCATCCGATACTTAATCTGTAACCGGTCTTTGCAGATAGAGTAGAGATCTTGCATCTCCCCGTTCCAATCGTGAGAGCGTTTACAGAACTCTAGCGGTCTGCCCGTAAGTCGGTTTAACCCTCGCATAGCTCCTGGACCTGCGTTGGCCCAACTACAGATGTCCGTGGCTTCGTCTAACACATAGGTGTGTCTTAGGTCGGTCACAATCTCGTAAGCGACAAACGGCCCAATGTACGGGTACTGTAGCAAGAAGTTCCATGCTTCCTCTAGCGTAGTCATTTTCTCTAGGGAGGAGATAAGATTTTCTCGCTCAACCCAGATATGCGTAACACACTCAGCAGCTCCCATAACCTTGTTCATACGGTTAGGAGTCTTAACGATATAAGCTCCTGTCACCCACTTAGGCTGCTTGCTGATCTCTTCGATCGCCTTCTCTCTGTCCCAGTCGAGGTGTAGGTTATGTTCTAGTAGTGTTCTCCCCGTCTCGATCAGATTAAAGAACCTAAAGATGATCGTAGCCATAATTACTTCAGGCTCCGCTGATAGCGGTCTGCGAATATGTGCTGCAAACCACCGAGTCGTTCTGTCGTCTTCTCGATAGACTTGGCAGAACTTAAACATCTTAAAGATCTCATCCTCAGTCCAAGGCGGGTCAGCGTCAGCGTCTTCCTTTTTAATCCGAATACTCTCCCGCTCCTCTATCCAGTAGAGGTAGCGGTTGATTTCTTCATCAATAAAGCTCATATTCTCTTTCTTAGGATCCAAGCGCAGTTGTTAGAGACTTCTGGGAAGTACGTCGCGGCTACTACTCTAAGAAACTGTTTACCGTAGCGTTCTTGTAATAGCTCGAACTGGTCAGGCCACAACCGCCACTCAGCGTCTTCGTTGTCTTTGTGCATAGCTGCTTTCAGCTTAGGCATCTGGGCAAACGTACCGACAACCGACTGTAAAAACCATCCTCGAGAGTGTCGAGTTAATTCTTTCTTAAGTTCGTCAAACCCCCACTCGTATATATGATCTTCGGGGAGCTTGTCGTTAGACCCGTCGTGATTAGGAGTAGAGACATAAATCAATCCTCCTGGACGTAACGCACGATTAGCATCATCAAGCCATGCCGATATGTACTGACTTCCCATGTGTTCGATAACTTCGGTAGTCCAGAAGAAATCAATAGAACCATCAGGCACATCAAATACAGGGTTAACGGTGAGATCTTGAATATCAATCTTGCCATTAAAGTTTTTAAACCAAGTAGAGTCTTCAACCAACCCTGTGGGGCTGCTGTACCCTTGCTTCTCATTCAAACAAGCAGGGTCTATATCTACTCCTCGATAAGAAGCGATCACGTCAGACTTCTTAACGGTGTAGGCTTTGTACAAGTTTCTAAGTACCCATATTTCTCCGCACCCCGCCTCTAGCACGTTAATAGGTCTACTTAGCATTTTCGCTTCTTCAATACACAGAGAGGAAATCTTATCGTAACGAGTCATGTGGGTTATTTCATCGGGACGCCAATTCCCTAGCATATTTCCACTAGCAATATCCATGCGAGTGTTCTTGCTGCCGTTGATATTTTTGTCTAGCTTCTTTCTAATAGAGGCCATAGTTCTTTCTCCTTTATATAATTTATTCTACTTTACTTTTTATTTGAAAGTAAAGGAGTTTATATTGGGTAATACTTTTGAGTTTGTGGTTCAATTAAAAACAGGTTCTCCTTTGCACGGGTTAGCCCTACATAAAACACCCGTGATTCATCGTCAGGGTTTTGTTGGTAGGATTTAAAGACACGGGAGGATATGTCAGTGAGTAAAATGACATTGGTTGCCTCTCCACCTTTAGCCGCGTGTATGGTCGAAATCCGAATACGCGGTTCTTGTGTAATTTTTTCTCCCCTTCTGAGCATGGCTCGAATGTAACTTCGTTCTTTAACTGAGATTCCTTCGAACACATCGTACCAATATCCTTCACTAAGGTCGGGAACGTGCTTCTGCAGTTCTTTAAAAGAAATTAAAGTATCAAAGTCGATTACCGCGAGAGAAGAAGGTACGCGGATCTTTAAATAATTTAAGATATTGGTAACTTCCGTCATGGCAATAAGACCCCCTGCGCGGAGCGATTCCCAAGATCGGACTGCTCTAACCTTTTTCTCCGAAATACTGGTTCTGTTTTTGTTCTTAAAGAACCATCCTTCTGATCTACAGTAATCTTCAACGTCTTGTAATAAATAATTAGTACGAGCTAAGACTAGCCAATCACCTTCTGTCATATCTATGTTATCAAATGACGCTTCCCACCTAACCAATCCTTTCTCTTCTCTAGGGTTCCATACTTTATGTACCCGTGAACTTACTTGTCCGATACAACGCACGGCAAGGTTATGGATAGATTTAGGGATTCTATAGGACTGTTTAAGAATCATCGCATCTTTAGAATTACGAATCAGATAATCAACGTCTGCTCCTGCCCAACGATAGATCGCTTGGTCGTCATCACCGGCAATATAAATACGGTCAGCTGAATCACACAGCTTTCTAACAACGGCCCACTGAAGGGGAGAAAGATCTTGCGCTTCGTCTACGAACATCACATCTAGTTTCGGAGCAACCCCTCGCTCTAAAAACTGCTGCAACATATCAGTGTAATCTAGTAGTAGACGGTCTTGTTTGAATAGCTTAAGTCCTGTTGCAAACCGTTCTAACTCAAACCAACCTACTGCGTCATCTACTTCTTGCCACTGGTTCTCTAACGAGGTCTGACGCATACGCGCTAGGTTCTCTATAAATAGAAGACGGTCGTCTTTAGAAATACCTGATATATGTCCTTCGTCCGATGTTCCTGAACCGGATAGTCTTAAATTAAGTTTCTCATTTAAATCGTGGAGGTCTGACCCCCCAAGCACACTCTCTTTTGTTAGCCCTAACTGTAAAAAGCATAACGAGTGGAGTGTGCGAAAATACGGTAACTGGTTCTTGTTAATTTCAAACCTGGAGATTGCTCTCGTCTTTCCTTCTTGTACGGCTTGTTTAGTAAATGTGAAAAATCCAATGCGTTCAGGCTCGGTCCCCCTTTCGAGTTCCTCTTCCAATAGTCCTAGTAACGTGCTTGTTTTGCCCGTTCCAGGAGGTCCCAATATAACCTGAGCCCTGCTGCTTAACACTAGATTATTCTTTCATCAAAGTCGGGTAGGTCGTGTGATTCAGTCTGAGTTTCAAACTCAACAATATGCCACACGTTCGCGCCCCTTCCTTTTATATTAAAGAAGTGAGCTTCCCCTCCGAGATCTTTTAACTTAGCAGTGAGCTTGTTTCTAGGGTAATCTCTAAAATTCTTACGGTGTAAGAAGTCCATTAGATCCGCAAGTCTAAAATAAGTCCTTCCCTTATCAGACCACGGCTTACCTAGTAGGATCTCATCCTTTTCCCTAGCCGGTCTCTCTGTACAGAAAGTCTCTAACAACTCGTTAAAGTGGCCTTCTGTAGACGCGTCTTTAGGAACCTCAATAATCGTCAAAACATCTAACAATTGTTGTATGATAGACCGCCACACATTATCCCTAACCTTCGGTGGGATTATGTTCAGGCTGTCCATACACTTACGCTGAAACTTTGTCTGATTAAGAAGCTCTTCGGTCTCAAGCTCTAAGCGCCCACCCTCTACATCCAAGAACCAGATAGGCGGGTCGCTGTTCTGTTTTGTTAAGTTACTGAATAGAGGCGTTCCTCCTGAAGCCCCTACTCCGAACTTACGAGTTCTGCATAAAGGACTGTTGCAAAACCCTGCGATCGGTTGGTCATTACACTTATAGAAATAATCCTTCTTTTGTAGTTGTTTAGCCACTGCTAACACTTCTTGCGCACTCAGCGGTGGTTGCATATATTTATGGTTTATTTCTTCTAGTTGCTTTTCCCAGTCGTCAGGGAACTTCTTTCTTAGAAAGACCCCTACATTAAACAGCCCTGAGTTTCTCATTCCTTTAGGAAATCCCTGCGCGATTAAATGCTCTAAACAAGGTGGGGATTGTTCCAACCACTGAGAGTCCTCAATAATTGGCGCAACCTCTAGCTTATTCAATTCGTCCTCGGTGAGAACTAATCCATCCGCGTAGTCTAAAAACTCCTGAGGAGTTAATGCTTTTCCTGTTGCTCCGAACGCATATCCGGTAGAGTCTTCTCCACCAAAATAAGGCATATTCAGAGAACTTCCCCTATCCCCCCGCTCTAATAAGAGCTTGGTTTGTTTGGGGAATATTTCTGCTTGTCCGAACCCGATTGCAGAAGCCACCTGCCGTAGTTTCTTCTGCATGGACGAGGCCGGTACAGGATCGAAAACAAACAGAAATACATGAGCTCCTCCGCTCTTAGAGCGGCAAACCACTAAAGGAAGTTTAAACTTTTTGAGCTTCTTGGCCAACCCTTTAAGGTCTAGCGTAAACTCATCAATGTCTATAGCTCCCCATACGCAAGTGTTGTCTTCGTCTATCGGTACTAAGCCGAGTCCTTTTTCTCCTTTTAAATGTTGATTCCAAAGCTCATATAGCTCTTTCTGAGTTATCGTCTTTGAGATCGTTACATAATTACCTTTTGCTTTCCCATCTTCCCGTGTTTCTTTCGTCGGGGTAAAGACACTATGTCCGTGTCTCAACCCCGCGAAACGGTGGGCAAACTGCTCTTGTAAAGACATCCCTCACCTTTCTACCTTTCTAAAATGGAGTATCCTCGTCGCTGGCTGTATCGTCAGCGGCCCCTTCTTGACGCACTACAACAGCACCTCCTTTAGCTGCCTTCATAAAGTCTAAAGACAACCTAGCAAGTTCTATTGGAGTCGGCTTTTCTCTTTCGGCAGTTACACCGAACCAAGAGCCTAAGTCGTTGGACTGCTCAACAGTTTTTAGTCGGTAAATATAAGAGAACATTGGTGCGAGGACAGAGTTGCCCTCTGCATTTTTAACACGGGCTGTTCTAAGCATTGAATTCCAACGCCTTGAAAACCCTAGTTGTGATGAGGTAAAACTTAGCAGAACCTGTTCAGGCTCAGACTCATCATTAACTATAAGAGAGAAATACTGGGCGGTTTCTTTAATCTCGTTACCGCTTTCCAGAATATATTCTTTCTTATCGTTCCTTGTACACTTCTCGAGTATAGAAGCGTCGTGGTCTGCGCTCACAAAGCCTCCTCCCTGTGTTCTAGGAACCCATTCAATCCACTGCTTAGAGTACGAACAAGGTATAACTAAGACTCCCTCTTCTCCGTCGAACAACTCGTTAGTAACGGTGTTGTACAACATCCCTTGTTGCGCTCCTTCGATGTATTTACCGTCACTCTTTTTGAGTTGCGGAGACATCGCTTGTATGACTCTCAGAAACGGTATCGCATAGTCTGCGCTAGTCGCCTCCTCTAAGCCAGTACCCTCCGACAATAAGTCGGTGTCGTAGATGGCTACTTCGCCATCCTGCTTTTCTGCCACTTGTTTATTAGCCATTGTCACCTCTGTTTAATGTTGGCGCGGGATCCCACATATATCCCGAATGTATCAGCAGGAATATCCTTCCCACCTGTTATTTGCTCTTTTATAAATGCATTGAGCGTTTGTGGATGCACACCTTGTTTTACGCTAGGGTCTAGACCTTGCTGCTTTAACTGCTCTACAGTCGCATTAGCTTTTTCGTCTTCGTCCTTTCCGAATTTGAGGGTAACTTCATTTTTAATCAAGCTACCGTGGTTGTTATCAACGAGCCAAGCCATAGCATCTTCACGATGTTCTTCCGATATATAACCTTTATAAAAAGGTTTAACCGAAATCTTGGCTCCGTTCGTTAATACAATCTCCGCAAGGTTTGCTTCTTGCATCGCTTCAGGAAGCTCTAGCTCAGACACAGCACGGTGTCTGTCTTTAGTTTCCTTTAGCTGGTTCTCAAGATCTTCTATCTCTTTTTCTAAGTCTAGTTGCTCTTGAGCTTTAGCAGATACTTTAGATAGTTCAGCATCTGTGTTTTCTTGCTGCCATTCATCGACAGAAGAAGTTCCTGTAAGTTCTTCAAAACTTAACTCTTTCTCAGACATGCAGTTCTCCTAGTTCTTCTTTAGTTGGGCTAAAACCATGAATATCTATACTGACTGGGTAGTACATCGACTCTTGTCGATCCCATTTCAGCACCTTGAATCTTCCTTGGTTATGCTGCGAGGCTAACGCACATACGAGTCCAATAGCCGCAGGATCGCCCATCAACAGTAAGTAGTCATCGTCGTTAAAGTCATTAAGATGTTTCCGTAACTCTCGAACTACATTCGCAGTACCTAACATGAGATTAGTCTTAGCTCCTAAGAGTAGCTCTAAACTCCCATACTTATAAGCTGGTGTCAGGTTTCGTCCAGGAACTTCCTGAACCACAAATACAGTCATTCTTCTTTCTCCTTTATACGAACCTTTTTAGTCTAAGTTATAACCCGCTGAAAAGTAAAGAGGTTTTTATTGTTACGACTGGAATGGAAAATGTTGCTGTCGGTTATAAGCATTTCTATTCGTAACTACAGGATACTATAATACTGCTGTAGGTTTTTTTGGAGTAGTTATGACCGCAGAAATTATAGATTTTCCATATATTAATGACTTAGTTAAAGAGGAAGAAAAAATTGCATTAGTATGCCCTAGCTGCGAAAACCCCTATTGGCGAGTGTTTGAGGAACACGTGATGGAGTGCGGTTCCTGTGGGCAACCTTGTTATATGACTATTGATAAGGAGAAGCCGGATAGCTTTTGGGATTAATACTACCGGAAGCAATAACGTCGCTGTAGGAGTTTTCGCTGAACGCAAATACTACAGGCACAAATAATAAGTTGATAGGACGGCAATCGGTTACAACGCTTTAGTAGCAGATACAACCAGAGGATGTAGCTCATCTTTTCGGAGCAAGACTGGCCCACTTGCGGTTGGAAACGGGCTTTCTATTACTTCTATAGTCTATCTGTAGAATTTTATTTTTTATAAAAAATTTAACAGAATCGTCTAATAGAGTAATAGATCTAATAGATTAGGTGTTAAAGGTTTGTTTTATAAGAAGTTTTTAACTAGGTGAAAACTAATAGGAATTCTATTAGTTATTAGAAAGTAAAGAGGCCATGAGAAAACTTTTAATTTTTTCATATATATTCTTCTCTCTATATACTATTCTACGCCTAGAACTTAGAAAGGACTAAGATGAAATACGAGTTTAAAACTAAACCGTATGCTCATCAGAAAGACGCGCTGCTTAAGGCTTGGAACAAAGAGTATTATGCGTTCTTTATGGAGATGGGCACGGGAAAGTCAAAAGTCTTAATAGACAACTTTGCGATCCTTTATAGTAAAGGATCCATTAACGCAGTCGTTATAGTGGCTCCTAAAGGAGTCTACCGTAACTGGTCGGAAAGGGAACTGCCTACCCACTTACCGGAGTACATTACACATCGGATAGGGGTCTGGTCTCCTTCGCCCAAGAAAGAAGAAAAACAAAAGCTGCTAGATTTATTTGAGGTAACTAATGAGTTAAAGATCCTAGTTATGAACGTGGAAGCGTTTAGCACTAAGAAAGGATTAACTTTCGCTGAGAATTTTATACTGACTCACCAGACGCTATTAGCGGTGGATGAATCAACCACGATTAAAAATCCTAAAGCGGCTCGGACTAAAGCTCTTATTAAACTCTCTATTAATGCGAAGTATCGTAGGATTCTTACAGGCTTCCCTATTACGCAATCTCCCTTAGATCTGTATTCACAGACCGAGGTTCTTTCACCTAATCTACTGGGATTTACTTCGTTCTATTCGTTTCAGAACCATTACGGTCAGGTTGTTAAGCGGCACTTCGGTGCAAGATCTTTCAGACAAGTAGTGGGCTATCAAAATCTAGACGAACTTTCAGAACGGGTTGATCAGTTTTCTTATCGCGTATTAAAGAAGGAGTGCTTAGATCTACCAGACAAGGTTTACCTTCGTAGAGAGGTGGAACTAACCCCTGAACAAAAGAAAGTCTACGGGGAACTAAAGGAGTATGCGATAGCAGAACTCGGTGAGATGGAGCAGGTGTCAGTAAACAACGTACTCACGCAAATGCTTAGACTTCACCAAGTAGTTTGTGGATACACTAAGACAGACGAGGGAACGGAAATCCCCATAGAAAACAACAGGATAGATGAACTGATCAATGTCATCGGTGAGATGCGCGGCAAGATTATTATCTGGGCAAACTACCGACACAATATAAAAGAGATTGTAGAAACTATGCAGGAACTAGGTGGGCCTGACTGCGTAGCGAGTTATTACGGGGATACTTCTGACGAGGAAAGAGAACGGGTTATAGAACGATTCCAGGATCCTGATTCAGAACTTCGTTACTTTGTAGGAAATACACAAACAGGGGGCTATGGAATCACGCTTACGCAAGCACAGAACGTGATCTACTATTCAAATAACTTTGATTTAGAAAAGAGGCTCCAGTCTGAAGACCGTGCACATCGGATAGGACAAGAGAATAAGGTAACGTATGTTGACCTAGTTGCTCCAAAAACCGTTGACGAAAATATCGTCAAGGCTCTTAGGAACAAACTAGATCTAGCTCAGGAAGTCTTGGGTGATGAAAAATGGAAGTCTTGGTTAACCTAAACAATTACCTCTTCAGACATTATCATCTCTTCAGGAGCCATCATTTCTTCCCCGCCACCAAGCAGCTCCATTAATCTCGCATCAGTGTCAGACATTCCCGCGTCTGGCGAACCTGTTATCTGAGCATACTGCATAAGAGCTTGCTCTTTAGCAGAATCAAATATATTAATTATTTCTTCTGGGGACTCTGCAAAAGAAACCACACTTGAAGACATAGCATTAGTTAATGCCTCATCTAAACCTTCACTAGATTCTATTGTGCGGTTTACTGCTAGTTCTACTTCAGGATCCATAGGAGGCGTCCCTGCCATTTGTTGAAGATTTTGAAAAGCACCACCTTGCGGAGTAGATCCCATTGGAGTACCACCTTGCGGAGTAGATCCCATTGGAGTACCACCTTGCGGAGCAGACCCCACAGGTCTTGCTGGAGGCATAGAATTCCTCATATTATCAGCAACACTAGGCAACCCGCCACCAACAGCGGGTACGGCTGGGGGAAGGGTTGGTCCTCCTCCTTGCATTCTAGGAACCATATCTCTATCAGATAAAGTACGCCCTTCTTGCAGATTTCGAAGTTCCTCCATTAAAAGGTCTTTGTCAGATAAAGTACGCCCTGCTTCCCGTTCGACGTCTTGTTCATTACGGTTTATAACCTCTTGTATACTGTACCCTGACATACTTATCTCCTTTTCACGTTGGGTCTAAAGGCACTCTGAAAAGGATCTACATTAGTTTGAAAGTTTAATGCGGCTCCGATGCCTTGGTTGTTATACGGTTGGTCGATACCCCCACCATGTTTCAATAAACTAGGTTGTTGAGGCTGTTGAAAATTAGAAACTGAACCCCCACTAGCCGCTCCTTGTGTGAAAGGGTTAGGGTAGTCAAAAGTCTTCGGTCCTGATCTTTGTCCGTATTCTTCGGCAGAGATAGGCGCATCAAAGTCTGAATAAGAGGGCGTGAAGCTACTATAGTAATAGTCATACGGCTGTTGGCCTACGCCTTCTCGTTGAGACTTAATTAAATTGGCCATTGGGTTAGCAGAACCAGAAATAAAACTCGGTTGCTTGCTAAACTGAGAGGTAGCCCCTGTCCTTGGACCACTATGTTGTGAACTTGCAAAAAAGTTTTGTATATCCCCTCTTGTTTGATCTATCTGTGCTTTTGCAGCGTCAGCATCGTACTGAGATTGAGCGTTTGTGTATTTTTCATCTAACTCATCTAATCTTGTTGTCAACTCACCCATAGTTGTTTCGTAATCTTGCTGATCAAGTGTGTTTTGAACTTGATCTGAAACTAACCCAGGAGCTTGTTCTGCAACCCACGCATCGAAATCAGCTCGGCTCATATAGCCCTGTTCAGCCATTTGTTCAGGCGTTAAATACCCCATAGCTGCGATTTCTTCTTGAGTTAAATAACCCATCTCGCGCAGCTGCTCTGCTGAGAGCTGATCTAAACGAGTATCGCCAGTTGTCGTAGTTGTATCTGTAGTACCACCTGTTGTAGTTGTAGTTGTATCTGTAGTACCACCGGTCGTAGTAGTTGTATCTGTAGTCCCCGTATCCGTAGTTGTTTCGGTAACGGGGGCTTGGTAAGTATCAATATAACCAGTTAATGCATTAAGATACTCTTCATCAGACCCGTAATCTTGACGACTGTACGGTAGTCCCACGTTATTATCTAAAAACCACTGCTCAGCTTGAAGTATTAGTTCACGTGTAGTTGGACCGGTATCTACTGGATCAGTTTGTGTTTGTGTCTGTGTCTGTGTTTGTGTCGTTGTCGGCGCAGGGGCACCCTCATACGTTTCAGTATACGTCCCCGTGAACGGGTCTTCTATGGTTCCAGGATTTAGATTATATTTAGACATCTGTCCTTGGGGAAGAAAACCGAGGTCAGCGGTTTGTAATTCACCCTGTTCCACCAAACTTTGTTGCGCTGGATTAAGCGGATTACCACCAGCTCCTTGACGTATCTCTTCTTCCGTCGGCTGTTCCGTAGTCACTTCTTCAGCAGCACCTACAAACTGTCGTTGTGGTTTATAAAGCCCTTCGCCAGCTCTTACATTCGCTCCGAAGAAGTCGCTAAAGTTCATGTTTCCTGTAACCATTTTCTTTCCTTATGGCGCAGCTACTGCTGCATCATCATCAGTAAAATCACCAAACACGTCAAACAAGCTAAGTCTCAGGGCGTCTGTACTGTCGATTATTTTTTCTAATTCAGTTACGTCCATTTCTCCACCAATATTAGCACTAGTACCAAATGCTATGTTCGCCAAAACTTTAAGATATTGTTTTTGTGTAAAGTCATCGTCTAACCGTTTATTTAACTTTTGTATCTTAGCGGGGTCAGCTAATATCTCAGCTAAAAATCTTTGTTGCATAGCTTCCAACCGTTCACGATAAAGAGTAAGTTTTCTATTTATACCGTGTTGATCTATTTGGGGAAGGAATGATCTTTGTGCCATCTCTTCTACTCGACCGGCAGCTCTCAGTACCCTGTGAGCAGCTGTTCTATCAAAACCTACTCTACTATTTGCATTCTCTAATTTTTTAGCAAGAACCCTCAGAGCTGAGGCATATTCTCCTGCTTTTTCTTTACCAACAATAAGGCTTAAATCTCTGGCAAAGGCTTGATTACTAGGATAGGTGAGTGCAAGAGCTCTTAAGGCATCTAAATCAAACAAACCAGCCTCGGGTATTTCCCGCATTTTTCTTCCAGGAAAGGCTCGAGCAAATTCCATAGGATCACGTACCAACCCTTCCTTTAAGTACCTAGCAAAAATGCCTTGTAAATTTCCACGAAGCTCAGGGTTTTCATCAGCTATCTTAGACAGCTCTATTAACTTATCACGATCAGCACTTATTGTATAACCAAACCGATCTTTACCAGACTTAAAAAACCGATCGATTATTTCAGAAGGATTAGCAATCCCAGTCCCATCTGCTAATTCTCTTTCTAAAGTCTTCACTAGTTCTTGTCTTCTAAGAATATCTTCTCTGGTGGTATTTGCTAATTCTTCATATGATTTAATTCTATTAAGCTGGTCTTTTCCATAAATCGCTTCTAGTTGGGCTTTTCTTTCTCGTATTAGTCTTTGGAATCTATTAGCTACTTCTATTGGCGTAGGGGCTAGTCCTTTTGCATTAGGAGCTTCTATTTCGTTTCGTATTGCATCCGTTACTACTGTCCTAAGATTACCTATAAGCTCAGCCCCGTTGTCCAACTGATTGACAACATTTATATAACCTTCTACATCTTTCTGAGCTGAATTTAAAACAAAGCCCCCAATTTCTGTATCACCTTTAGAAAGTAAATCTGCAACATAGCCGCCGCCAACCTGTTCTCTAAGTCCGTATAAATTCTGGTAAGCAACATCTACATCTGCTCTAAGGTCTTCTCCAGGAAATTTTTGTTGCTGTCGGTCATATCCTTTTTCTCTAGCTTCGATTAATGAATTTCTGAATTTTTTCAGCTTTGTTTTTAAAACAGGGTTAGCTGTACTATTAATCTCTTCTTCAACATATCCAATTGCTTTAATAATCCTACCCAAAGAAACTGCTGTGTATGGAAGTTTAACACCCTGTTTTCCCCCAGTCACAGAAGGGGCACGTTCTTCTCCCAATAACCTCTTAATATTCATTACAAAATCTTCTTTTCCTGGAACAGCTGACCGAGCAGCTTCGGCAGCATCCACCATATTGCTTGTGCTAAAGATATCTTCTTTGCCTGTATCCACCCAATCCCTAAAAGACTCTTCAGTGAAAGGAGCTATTTTTACTTCTATGTCTGTAAACTTAGGGTCGTTTAATAACAACTCATCAATAGTAGCGTGAGCGTCATCGTAATTTTCGTTTAACTGTACAAAAACAGGGTTTCTATTAATAACTTGTGGGTCAGGGCTTGTGCCTCGTTCAGTAAGGTTTGCAGCAGCGAGCCTACGCTGATCTCTGTCAACAATTGCTCCTAAAGTGTTGTCTATATCTAAAGCTCCTTCTAAGTCGGATAACTCAGCCTTTTCAAGCTCCAACCTATTTCGCTTTGAAGTTTCCATTATTTCTGTAAAGTGCTGATTGATAGCTTGTTTAGAAGGAAATAACTTTCTAGCATCGTCTTCTAGGCGGCTATAGATGCTTTGATACCAATTATCTAAGAGTTTACTTTCTCTTTCTTTAAACATTCTTTGAATAGATACTCTAGCCTTATCACCTTCAGGTAGCGAGTGTAAAAACCAAAACTCTAATCCTTTTAAAACTTGGTCTTCAGAAAGATCAGCAAAAGATCTTACGTCTAAGTTTTGAGCCAATTGTTCTCCATTAGCTCCAACCCAATCTCGCATAACTTTTTGCATTTCTGCTTCAGAGTATTCGTCTAGCTCTCCTTTAACTGTTCTGCCAGAGAATAAACCAATCTGTTGTCGCATTTTTTCAGCAGCTACTTGAAGTCTTTCTTCAACATCTGCCGGAACTCTTCTTCCAGTAAGCCTTCTCCACAGCCCTTTAACACTACTATAGACCATATCTCCTGCAAGATCGCCGCCAAAAGCTAATGCAAATAATGCTCCAGAGTCTTTAGCAACTCTAATAAATCCATCTGCTTCCCCCAGTTGAGGTTGAACTGGTCTCGTGTCTCCAGGTTTAGTAGATAAAGCCCCGTTTAATATAATTGCTGCTCGCATAAGAGTGTCTGTTGCAGAAAGTGCTACTGAGCTTACTAAAGCAGCTTCTATTTTTTTGCCATTTTTAGCTAACCATGTAGGGTCTTTAATAAGGTCATTAAACGCTCTTCCACTAGGGTCTAGATCAATACCTTCTTTTGCTAACTGTTCTCTAAAAGCATCACCAACCTCTATTTCATTTCTAGCTACTTTCTGAATGCGTTCTCTAAATTTATCTTTATAGGTTTTAGTAACAGCGGTTCCTACTCCTCCTGAAGCTAATATAGGAAGAGCCTCTTGTCCTATGAGCGTCAATGTTTCATTAACTATTGGGGTTAGCTCGCCTTCAGTAAATGCTTGTTCTGCAGGGTTAATTGTGAAAAAAGGAATAGGCTCATTGTTAGTTAAGTCACTAGAAATAATAAGCCCCGTATCCTCCCCTCGCGCTACTTTATACGTATCCTCATAAGCTATTCTTAAGCTCGGATCTTCTTGCATATGCTCAGGAAGCATTCTATATGCTTCTTGAATAGTGGGTCTTGAAGGACTATATGGACGCCTATACCAATATCTTGGGTCTACAAACTCACTCCAAAATCCTCGGTTTACATTTTCTTCTGAAACATTCCTGTTTCTAATCATTTGAGCTTGTCGTCTACGAGTATCTTGTATAGAGTCAACACCTAACTGGACGGGTGATATACCCATGTCTCTAAGTGCCCATATTGGATTTATTACATACTCCACGCCTTTTTCAATTTGAGTCGGAAGAGCCTCTTCCCGAGGCAACGGTATTTTGTCTCCTGTTGTTGGATCAGTGTAAAATTCTTGTGGACGTAAAGCCACGTCTTTAATTTTCTGTTCCCATTCTTCTTCACTAAAATCTTCAGGAGGCGCGACATTTAAATTACTGCCTAATTTAACTTCATATTTAGTAAGTAAGTCTTCATCTAGGAACTTTAGAACTTCTTGAGGAGTAGTGTTAAATTTATCAGCTACTTGTTGTAATTGTTGATTCCCAAGGGGCGAATCTCTCATCTCCTTTAGCCAAGATAATTGCATAAAGCGTTCGTAATCTTTAACAACCCCAGATTCACCGCCCTGTTCTCCAGAAGCTCTTGTAGGCGCATCGTAACGTCTTCCTAAATAAGTACCTGAATTTAAAACTCCTTTAAGCAGATTCGTAGGGTTGAGGGGATCTGCAGAATCTTGATACGCTTCTCGATCTCGCCGAAAATCATCAAACTCATCTGTTGCAAACAGGGTGCTGTCGTTTATTGATAAAGGTAAATTTGCAGAAGCCATTACGGATTATTCACTTGGTCTGTAATACTTCGTTGAGTACCTAATGAACTCCCTTGTTCGCGAACGGTTGGCAACGCCTTACCCGCGCCAGACTGTGTTCTCCAGTCATAATCTTGGCCAAATATACGTTTTACTCTTACATCAAATATACCACCAGGATCTGTAAAGCGTCTAATTACATTATCAGATTCTTCTATAGAATTTTTATCGCTGACCCCCATGCGGTCCATAGCGGATCGCATAACAAAACCACCGATTCCTGGGCCAAATGCATTAGGATCAAAACCCCAGACTTTATGGAATCCATGACCTGCAGAATACCTATCGGCTTGTTGAGTTACTTTTGTGCGTAGAGCTATTTGGTTATTTTTCCAATCTACAACTGCTGGATCTGTGTCTGGTAACGCAGCTCCGTTTGCGCCTGTGGGTCGAGGAATAGCAAGAGCCGCAAGGTCATCTGGTGAAATAAGATAGGTTCCTTGAAATAATGCGTTATTTCTTATTCGTTTTGTTTCGGCGTCTACATTTAAATAAGAACTCGGTTCGTTCGCTCGGTCTGCTTCAAATAATCTTCTAGCTAAGTAATTTGATAAATTATCTTTTACAACTTGTGCGTCAGAAGTTTCACCAAAACCCATTAACTGTAGGTTATATGCAAAATCGTTATCGGAAAGATTTTTTCCAGACTGTCCGAATAAAGTAGCGGATAGATAACCAAGCTGTATTTGACTACTTAATACAACAGCACGTCCTGTTGACAAATCTCGTAGATAATCATCATTCAAGGAGTCTAGCCATGTTAATGTTTCACCTTTATGTGCACCACCACTTTTATCCCTAACTTCATCTCTAAATTCAGTTAATGCTGTAAGAAAAGCATTTCTAGTTGCATCATTTGGGTTTCTTAAAAAAGCTAGGTTTGCTGCACTAAGCGTCGTAGCTGCTCGAGCATCTCTTCCTGAGAAGTTCTGGGTTTGCCACTCATTTGCTCTTACATATCCAGTGTCTCCTCCTCCAAACATATTAGAAAGGTTAAGCACCTCAACTTGCATATCATTTAAAAAGTTGCCAAACCTCCCCGTTCTTTGTGCAAACGCTGCTGGGTCTATATCTTCTAACTGGTTAGCGATATAAACCATATTTCTCCAAGCATCATCATTAGCTGTTAAAGCATCTAACCACAGATTTTCTCCTGTGGCAGTAACCCGTCCAGCCCTAGCTCTTTCTGTATATCTTTCATTGTCATCTGCTATCCATGCAGAAGTACCATCAGGCATGAAATTCTTTGGGTTATTGGGATCTAGATCTTGTATCGCTATCCATTTTAATACACCGTCTTCATGCGGCTCTAATAGTTTTAACACAGGTTCTGGTGTACCGTCTCCATTACGATCTTCGTAAAACCATTGACCGTCTCTATCGTCTCCTGTGTCTGCTGTCTTTTTATTATAAACCTTAACCCTCTGAGGGACAGCACGTGAGCCTTCTTCAGCCCTAGAAGTACGGAGACTGTTTTGATACCACTCCCCCGCCTTAATTAAGTTATTGTCATTATCACGATCAGCATCTTTACCTAAGCTCTGATACCAAACTTCACCTGTTAATGTATTTCTCATACCATTTCGATCAATCCCATATGGATCAACTCCACTGTAAGCGGGACGCTGATCCATTGGTACGTTTTTATCTATTTCAGCTCGTTGCTTATCTGTAAGTGGTATGTGTGTTGCATAAAATCGCTTAGTTTCCCATTCAGGTACTGAGGAAAGGATTTTTTCATTAATCTGTTGTTGTTGAGAAAGAAACCGTGTTGCTTGTTTTTCTTCTCTATTTGCTTGTTGTTTAAACCCATACTGAACACCGCTTGTATAAGCCTCAAGTTCTTCGTCATCAAGCCCTAACCCGAACAAAGAAGAAATAACTGCTTGCACAGCTTGGCCTTTATCGCTTAACTGTTTAGGTCGTTTAATTCTATCCCCATACAAAGCCCTAACCCTAGTTTCTGCGTCTTTTAGTGATTGGGCAACGGGGTCTGTTAGCCCTTCGGTGTTTAAAGTTCTATCAGGAGCAGTAGGTTGTTTTGTTTTGTCGTCACGAGCAGATACAGGCTCCCCCGTATAAGGGTCTTCATACAAATTACTCCCCACTCCAGGAATTCGGGAGACCAGTTGATTCATAACAAGTTTACTAAGCGGTCCTGCAAGTAATCCTCTTGCTAAACCTTTAAGGCCACCTCGCTCCGCTTCTCTTATTTGCTGAGGCGTACCTGTTTGTAACTTAGGAGCTGCTTGTAGCTGGGGGATTACAACCCCGCTTCCTTCCTGAGTGGTTGCCGGTCCTATTGGTTGAAACTGATATGCCATTATCCGTATGTCCCGCCGCCGTATGGATTGTAATAGTTCCCAGGACTAGCCCAAGAAGGTTGTGTTGCATACGCCATACCACCGGCACCGGTCTGGTTTGTGGGACCAGAGTATCCTGTACCGCCTAGTAGTGGTCCTGCGCCTGTTAGGAAGTTTCCGTACCCTTGGTACAATTGAGCGGGTAGATTGTACTGGCCTACAAAGTTCTGGTAGTTGAGATCCATTAGAGCTTGGTTTCTAGCTCGGTTCATACCGCCGATACCTAGTTGAGACTGGACATCTCCTGCTACTAATCCTGGCATCGCCGCTCCGTAACCTTGATACTGTCCTGCCGCACCTGTTTGTGCTCCTCCTAACTGGCCAGCGATAGCTTGTAATCCTTGTCCTGTACCTAAGCCCATACCATACATGGCTTGGCCACCTTCACCAATTCCTGCTCCTGTAGTCGAAGCCATTCCGAATCTTTGTTGTCCTAACCCAGCCAGTCCTGTAGCAGCATCTTTTCGAGCCTGTTGCCGTCTAGCAAACTCGTTCATACCTTGTTCTTGAGCACGTTGATAACCTTGAGAACGAATACCGGATACCGCCTCCATCATCCCACGGTCTCTGGCTCGCTCAGACTCAGCTTGGGTTAATCTGGAACGAGAGCCACCGAAGCCTCCTGCTCCGATTTCTTGAGCTCGTCGGCCTATATCAGTAGTTGCCGCCGATTCACGAATATCTTTCATTGCTTGTTGAACTACTTCATCCTCGTAAGGATCCATATAGCTCTTATAGGCTGTCGAAGGATCGTACTGAGCCGAAGCCGTATCTCTTAACCGCCTAGCCGACTCTCCCGTTAGCCTATCTCCGCGCCTATAGCCCTCTTTAAGCGTATCTAAGCCTAAACGGGTATAGTCCTCTCCCATACCCTGTGCGCGGCGTATAGCGGCTGCTGCTTCGGATGCACCGGCTCCTTGGGTAGCGAGAGCATCCTCGGTTAAACCAGCAGCGCGTTGAAAATAAGGTTGATAAGAACCGACACCTTGGTCAGCCAGCTGCATTGCATATTGTTCTCTAGGAGAGAAATCGGCAATGCGCTCACCGGTATAAGTAAAGGGACTTGTGTCAGCCCCACCTAAATTCTGAAATTGGCTTCTATAATAGTCAGTAACTCCTGGAAGGAGACCACCTGTACCGGCTAACAGGTTGTAAAGGTAAGAGTCCGGTCTCTGATAACTATATGCTGGATCTGCCATTAGACAAGTCTTCCATTGTTATTTATTTCATCAAGGGCCGCAATCCCACGTGCATGGTTGCCCCCTCCCATTCGCCGTACTCCATTAGCAGAGACAACGTATTCTCTATCACTAGCCCATATCGGTACTAAGTCAGATCGTTCACCACCGATCCCGTCTACTTCACCCCCGCCAAGAAACAGTTTACGGTTAAGGACGGTTCCTCCGTCATTCATACCAATTCTCCCAGCTCCTTTCATCTGTGAAAGTTTAGGAGCGCGATAACCAGTTCCACTAGTAGGGGATCGTTGAGGCTTCTTTTTTGTTCCTAGCACACTAAGAAGTTTTAAAAGACCTGCAAATTGTCCACTTTCATCTTTCCAATCAATATTACCTTTAGAATCTTTAAAACCTGATAAGTAATCATTCCAACTATCAGAAAACCATTGGCCTATACCACCAGTAGTGCCGCTATTCGCATACAGCGGTGCATCTACTGCAGCACGATACTGCTCGGCTTCTAATGCGCCAAGACCCCCACCACGGTTCATTCCACGAGGTTGCATTTTTGGAGCTCTTTCTTGTTCACCAGATGAAGTTCTACTGGGGATTCTTAGCTTAAGTTGTTCGTAAAGCTCTCCAAGTCTATTGCTTTCACCTTCTTTAAACTCTGGGGCTACTACTGGTGGTTTTCTTCCAGGAGGCAATGGCCCTTCATACAGGGGAGGTTCTGGGGGTCGCAAAGGATCCTGAGGTGGTGGAGAAGGAACTCTCCTAGGTCGATCAGGATTTTCGTTAGGAACAGGAAAATCGTTAGGAAAATCCCATATAGGACCAGGACGCTGGCTGGTAGGATCATTTTCCCCTATAAGAAAACCTTGAGAACGGCTCAACTGCCCTACGCCTTCGTTTCTTGGGTTCTGTCCAAATCGATTAATTATAGATTGAGAAAGACGAGGTACTTCCACGCCCTTAAACTCATCTAAAATTTGATCTCTCATTTGATCACTAAATATAGAAGGCATTACTCTGTTCCCTGCTCCTCTTGCTTTTTGTCGTCAAGCTCGCGGTAATATTTTACTATTGAAAGCGTCTGACGGATATAGCGTTTTATATCTGCAATATTACCTGATAAGTTCTCATAACCCTTAGAAGTAAGTGAGTGCCAAGCGTTCGCAGGGGCGTTCCCTTCCTCTAAGTCCTTTAAATACTCCTCCATTGTTTCAGGAGTCAATATCTTCCATTCTACTGGAAGAAATGTTATTGCGTTTGGTAACGGGGGATGATACATCGGAGCCTCTTTCACCACCGTTACAACCTCAACTGGTCTAACTTCAGGGATCGAGGTTTTTGAACCCCCGAACCATGAACAACCACTAATTAGCAGTAATACTAATACTATTATGACTTTCATTAAACTGGTACGGGTTAGTAAGTTTTTCAAACTCTACCCCCACGGCCTTCGTTCCACGATTCACTATATTTTCTATCAGTCCTGGTTTTCTCAACGACAATACATTCAAGTCGTGCTTTGAGAACTTTTTTCTGATATTCTCAACCTCGATCTGTGCTTGTTGATTTTCATCACTTAACCGCTCTATTTGTTCTACCATACGCTGTTGATTGTTGATAGTTTGTTCAAGGTTCTCATTCTGCTGTTCAATGGTACTTTCCAGGGTCTTTTGGTTCTGGATTGAACGTTCTAATTGTAAATGAAACGATTTAATTTCTGCTTGAGACTTATCGTAATATAGTTTAAAAGCCCCAGCTAAAACCACTAAAGCTATTCCTAATCCTGCACTCAGTTTAAATCCCATGCCTACACCAGAATATTAATGTTAGTCGGAGCCTTCCCCGATTGAAGCTGTATTTTATTATTTTTAGCAATGTATAGTGTAGTATTTAGTTGTTCCACTTTTTGCCTACGTTCTTCAACTTGAAGGTCATCCACTAACCGTTGATATTTCTGTTCTGCCACCTGCCTCCAAGAAATCTGGTTGGCAGGGCTTGTTGCTCCTACGTCCATAGCTCCTCCTACGGTTTGAATGCAAAAATAACTAGGGTTATAACGATTGCCGAAATCATCAGTCCAATAATTCCTACAACAGAATAGAGGAACATATCTTGTAACAATTTCTTCCTAGCCTTCTTTTTTGCAATAATTGCTTTAACGGATGCTTCATGAGCCTGTCGAGACTCTTCCATGATCCTAAAATACTCATCGACGAATTTTGCGTGTTCATTAGACAAAATCGCCATATTTCTTAGTTCGGTATGGAACCGATTCATTTGCTGTTTTGCCATGCTTAATTTCATCGCCTCCTGTGGCGTAAGCGGTTGCACCATCGACTCGCGCTTTTCAATCTCAAGCCTTTGCATTCCTGAGTTGATCGCTTGCATCCTGTCCAAGACAGTATTGATATGGCCACCAGACTCTTTGACTTGACCTATGAGCCCATTTACCGCAGATAAAGCTGCAGTAACTGCTGCAATCGACTCGAAAATCATGCTACTTACGGGCCATGTAAGCAGTAGCACCAAAATACAATCCTACAACACTAGCTTGAGAAAGAAACAGCATATCACTTAGCGAGGCTAAGGTAGAGAGCCGATCAGCAGGGACAAAAGGAGCAAGAGGAAGCAGAGCAAATACACACATACTAACCATGGCCACCCATGCCATTTTCCGCTGGCTATCTGCTTTTTCTTCCTGTAACTCCAATTGGAGCATTTCTTGATGTCTTGCGAGTTCTTCATCGCTTACTATCCCGTCTCCATCAGTATCGTACTCTGCGTAACGAGATTTGGGTTCAAGTTTCTTTGCGCTCATATTAATCCCAAAATTTTTGGTTCGCTCCAGTCATCACGGGCTTACAATAAGCTGTGATATTTTGTTGTTTAATTCCCCCTCTACAACGGGAATCCCTACAGTTATGCTCGATCCAGTAGGCGAACTGTTGACAACGGTGAATATCCCTAAATAACATCTGTTGTGCGCCATCAACAACATTGCCTTCTATCACTGTAATCAGCATGAAAGCTAGGACTGTGCCTTTCATTCAAATGGCGTATATTGCTTGCCATGATATACAAGTGCTTGGTTTCTGTTTTCTCCAGCAGATACATAAGAAACATGAATCCAGCCGCTGTTAGGATCTACCCCGTCATAAAACTCTAGTATTAACTGGTCGTAATCCAGATTGTCTATTACCCATCGAGCAACTTCGTCATTGTCTACTCCTGGAATCTCAAAGTCTATCGCTTGCCCTTTACAATGCTGACTATTTGGATTAGAGCCTATAGCGGTATTTAACTCTAAACAGCGGTATCCACTATTAAGCGTAAAAGGTACTCCGAAATGCACCCTAACGGGTTCTATTACGTTCTCTAGTACGCGCTTTAAGTTCTCTAGTTCCTCCCCCGTAGCGGTATTATCTATACCTTGACGCTGTGCTGTCTCACTTCTACAACACTCAGCTATTGTGAAATGCTCGCTTAACTTCTCACTCATTAGCTAATCTCCACCGTTATATTGCCGCTCGCAATTACCTGTATCGTACCTAATGTAGCAGTTGCACTTAGCCCAGAAGTTGATGGAGTAGAAAGGTTCTCCCAACGGTTCCCTAACCACACTTGAAGAACGGATTCATCTAAATTCCAAATCACATCACCTTTAGTAAACTTTCCTGTATCTCGAGTAGAGACTAAAAAAGAAGGGGTGGCGTTGGTATCAAATTTATTTAGATTAAGATCTAACAGACGAATAGCTCTATTAAATGTTTCCGGACGAACAGTTTGACCACTTTCTAATGGTAGTTGTGTTTCTAATAGTTTAGCCATTATCGTCTACCGTTAGGACGAATATCCAACCGTGTACCGCCGACTCTAAAACCTACTCCTAGTTGTACACCGGTGGCAGCATCATCATCAGATTCGAAACGAACTGCGGCTTGTCTTGCACGTGCTCGCATATCTATTTTCGTGGTAGTTGCTGTAAATGCGTTTGTACTATCCGTTGCTAATGAATCACCAGGATAATTACGAGTTTTTAACACGGTGTTTATTTGTTGCCCTGACCCACCGGTCCCTGTAAATTTAACGTCTGGTATCATGCGACGTATAAACTGAAACTCTTCTCCTTCTCCTATATCGAAATCACCTGATTCGATATATACGTTAGTCATCGGAGAACCGTCAGCGTCGTTACCTGTTTCTTGATCATAAATGTAATAACTACTACTAGCTGATCCGGCAGCACGAGGGTTATTTTCAATACCCTCATCAATCCATGCAGTTCTAGCTAACTGGCCTATTGACCAAACACTATCTGTATAATTAAACGTCACATAACGGTCAGGAAGATCAGAATCACTAGAATTATAAAACCAACCGACTTCATTAAACTGTCTGTTTAAGAAAGCAAAAAACTGGAAGTTTTGTTCTTCATTAATATCATCAAACACATAGCTGTGTACCGAACAAGGAATATTTTGTACTGACCCGTTATAGACATAAAAGCCTTTACGATCCATCCAGAATACTCCAGGAGGGGCATTTATCGCTGCATTAGGCCCAATTAGACCCACCCCTTCGTTGACTAGGTTTAATCCGAAAGTTAGCGGAGGCCCGATAAACTGGAGACTATATAACGAGGTGTCCGTCCAAATTAAAATTTCTTGACGCGCTCTTAGCCCACCTATAATCTGAGACCCCGAAGATAGTCGCAAAGAACCCGCCGTGTTAGTGCTTTTCGGTTCCCACTCTAAAATATTTTCTTGGTCGGACCATGCAACTAATAAAGGATCTACACTACCTGTTCTTGATGTACCAGAGATGGGGTCAGCACCTAGTACAATAGCGTGTCTGTCTATATCCGAAACAATTACCTGTAACCCTAAAGTTGGCGGTAAGTTGACACTGGTTAGGTCTTCTAATGCTTTAGCTCTGGTACTTACACCATCTGAATTATCCCAATAATAAATACCACCAGCCCTGACACAAGCCAACATATCTTCGCCAAAGTTATCAATTGACCACAGTCTAAGCTGGTTATTAGCACTTAATGCGCTAACAGAACCAAACGTACCACTGCCCCAAGTACCAGAACCCCAGCCTGACCCAGCAACATATACATCTAATCCAACATTGATTTGATAAGCACCAACTACGCTGCTTCCCCCATTACCACTGTCGCTGGCGTTCGCAGTTACAGTGTCTCCTGAAGTGTCTTTAGCGGTAAAAGTAAATGTGTTAACACTGGGAACTGTAGCAATTTCATATTCTTGATTGAGGACTGCGGCAGTAACTAAACCCCCTAAACTAGCGGCTCCGCTAAATGTAACGAAATCACCTACAACTGCGCCATGAGCTGAATCGGTTGCGGTTATAGTAGAACTTCCATTAGTAGCAGAGAAGGTAACATCACCTGCACTAGTAGTGACTCGTAAGGGAGTTACATCATTAAAGACATCGCCCTCTTGGATATAAAGTTTGACTCTTGTGCCAAGCCCTAAGAATTTAGTGCCTTGAAGATTAACCCAAGCATGGAGCTTACGACCCGTTCCTTTATAAGCATTAAGGCTGTTTTTTGCCCACCCACCTATTTTTTCAGGTAATCCTTTACGAAATCGAACTAAATTACCGTCAAACCAGCCTCCCTCAGCCGTATAAGCGGTTCCTTCTTTATTAATTCCTGGGTTGAATAAAAATTTTTGTAGGGGCATCGCTCACAACTATAAAAACTTAGCTGCAACTATAGTCGCAACCATAAACGGATACACTCCCCAAATCATCATCTCAAGCTTCTTAAACTTTTCAGAGCCTTCTTCTAAGCGTTCTTCAATGCGTTCGTATCGCAAAGCACATTCTCTTTGATGAGTTTTTAGCTCATTTAAAGTTTGTTGAGACGCTGGTTCTTTAGTTTTAACTTGAGATTTTTTTGAAGCCATTAATCAGACCTTTTAACAAACTTAATTGGGTTGGTTGTGGCTCCTTCTTTTGCCTTACCAATATTTAACGCTGCAATCTCAACGATCTTATATAGACGTCCAATCAACGCATCATCTTTAGGCGTAGGAGTAAGGCTGCATATAATCGAGGCTGCACATACAATACCCGTTACAACTGAGATCAAATTTAATAATGCATCCATTATTCGTGCTCCGCAGTAGCCGCTTCTAGCTGCTGTGAGTACCAATTAAATGCAGCCATGTGTGTATCGAGTTGTTTTTGATTAGCGTTAATAACCTGTGTTATTTGACCAATCTGTTCTCTAAGCTCATCCATCCTGGTGTTTAACATCTCAGGGTTAGGGGGAAGCTCAACAACCTCAGACTCTTCAACAATCTCTTCTTCTGGAGCCGTAACTGTAACTGTATCTTCTTTAGTGCCTTGTTCCATCTTCTTCTACCTTCCATACATTCAAATTTGCAGCAACTGTGCGCCGTTCTCCTTCACCCTCAAAAGGGTAAACCATATGTGTTAACCAGCTCGGAAACATCAATAACTTTCCTACCTCTGGCTTGATAATAAAGCTCTGCGGGGGTGCTAACCGCTCCACATCTAATAAACTGTTTCGACCATAGCTAAAGGCCAGACAACCATCTGCATTACCGCTGGCGTTATATAGGCTGTACTCTGGGCTTCCCGCTGTAGGCTGATCTAGGATTTGTTGCGGGACTTTTGTCCATGTGGTGCAGGAGACTCCCATAATCGTTTTAGTACCATGATCATGAATAGGATTGTAGTCGCCCATATAAGAATGAACACTCCATAACTCATCAGTCATTACCTCCCGATTGCCAGATAAAGGATTACCAGATGCAGCACAAAACTGCTTTACATAATCCATCGCTAACCCCTGAATCATCGTGTTGAAATCTTTCATTTCTTCACAAAGGTGATCCATCGTAAGCTGCTGCCCGTGGCCTATCTGACCCACTAACGTACCCGCATGACTCTTACGTTCTTCTGCAACCATCAGCTTATCAAGGTAAGTATTCAGATCACCTACGATATACTCAGGCAACTGAGTCTCCAGCATAAAAACTGCTGGTAGCGTATGGAATGTATACTGTTGCGGTTCCATTAGCTGGGTATTACAAACTCGTTATTAGCTACAGGATTAGTCGGTGGATTCGTAATGACAGAATCGTATTGACTGGCAAATACTTCGTCCCACTTAGCCGTTGGACAAAGATCCTCTAACTCTTTCTTAGTCCAATCGCCTTCAGCCTTTGGCGTAAAATTGGTTTTAGTCGTATCACCAATTGTTTCAGTCGCAGGAATAGCGGCGGTTTTATCATTTGTGTAGTAATCATCTTTACCCTCAGTACCTTGCTCGTACTTCATGGTTAATCGCCATGACACAACCTTCCCTCCGGTGCTGGAAGGAACTGCCTCAATTAATGTTTTCTTAATCGCCATCTTTAGTCTCCTTTGAGTTTTTCGACTTCAGCCGAAAGTTCTTGAATTGCTTTTATTAGCATAGGTATAACCGCTGTTTCGCCTATACGCTGCCTTCCATCCGTCGGATCTTCCTTCCACATATCAAAACCATCTTTAAAATTATGCTTATCTATAGCTTCCTTAACTTCTTGAGCAATAAAACCATGTTCATATTTATCAGTTTTATAGCGTTTTTCTGAACCTGCTACATGAGCATCTAATTCTTCAGGTATATCTTTTTCCTTACGATACCTAAATGTTCTAGGTCTGAGATCATTAATAAAAGATAGCCCTACAACTTCATCTTCAATTTCTTCTTTAATTCGTTCATCAGAAGGGTTAGACCACGTTGTACCACCAAAGGCACAAGACGTATCAGTTGTCCCAGAACCAAAAACAAAAGTGCTGCCTCCATTACCCGTCACGTTGTAACCAATCGCTGTTTCGCTAGAGCCGCCAGCACCACTTGTTTTAGCTGATGGGCCAATGCAGATGTTGAAACTTCCCGTAGTTGTTACTTGGTTTGCGGCCCTTCCAAGCGCAGTATTGTAAGTGCCTGTGCTGACATAGTAATTTGCGCCATTACCAACGCTGGTGTTATAACTTCCGGTACTGGCAGATAAATGCGACGCATATCCAAATGCGACATTTTCAACACCCGTAGTGTTATTTTGACACGCAGACACCCCGAATGCGTCATTTGGAGTTCCTGTAGTATTGGCATAAAGCGCGTTAGTACCGACGGCGGTATTGCTGTTTCCGGTATTAACTCCTAACGCTAAATATCCAACAGCTGTTATGTTGGCTCCTGTGGTTGAAGCATCAGCCGCCGCATAACCGACTGCGGTATTCCCATCGCCCGTTGTGCAAGCCGCTAGTGCATTATACCCGACCGCAGTATTTCCGCTCGCTGTCGTGTTGTCATTAAGCGCGTCAAAACCTAGGGCAACATTATTGGCGCCCGTAGTAGTATTTTGCGCCGCCCCACGGCCAACCGCTGTATTACCAGCAGACGTATTTTCTTTTAATGCACTTGTTCCCACCGCAGTGTTATTTGCTCCAGTAGCAACGTCCATTAAAGCGTTAGTACCGACAGCCGTGTTGTCTCCAGCCGTTGTGTTGCTAGATAGTGCGTTTTGACCGATTCCTACGTTTCCAGCACCAGTGGTATTTGCTATTAATGAACCATAACCCACCGCCGTATTGTTTGAGGCTGTGGTGTTTGCCGCAAGTGCGCTATCGCCCACCGCTGTATTGTTCCCGCCAGTGGTGTTTACGCCAAGTGCATTTCTTCCTACCGCAACTTGATAATCCCCAGTGGTATTCGCGTCTAAAGAAGAAGTACCGACTGCTACATTCCCTGTTCCTGTGGTGTTGGCATCTAAAGCGTCATAGCCCACCGCAGTATTACCCGCCCCTGTAGTGTTGGCGCGTAATGCGTCATACCCAACCGCTACGTTGTTGTTAGCATTGTTGTTGTATAAAGCTTGCTCTCCAA
>VTLG01012730.1_pt1 | contig 60698 bp, 69 predicted proteins | sample 4694571 | NCBI WGS metagenome assembly VTLG01 (sample SAMN12604809, study PRJNA352737) | marine metagenome | biome: ENVO:00000447; feature: ENVO:00000209|ENVO:00000569|ENVO:01000036; material: ENVO:00002151; isolation source: viral sequences binned using virsorter ...
GAGCGACAGGCCGCTCAAACTCATCCTACTTCTCGCTCGGAAATGCACGCATCATCGACGAGGCATGGGTTAAGTTAGCTGGATACCAGGTTGGTATGCCAAACATCGACGTAATTTGGCTCCTTATGACGGTTGTAGACGAAAGTCTCATCATAAGAATGCACCTAAATCCATACGGACGGCAGTTTCCCGTCGTCATAGGCGGTCTATTCCACGATAGTCACAAGACATACGCACAATCACTCTACGATCTTCTATTACCCCTGCATGACATTGCGACATGGCTGTTGCGTTCTCGCATTGACAACGTACAGGCGGCAATGAACAACCTCATCTTCGTTGATCCTACCAAGGTAGCCGTTTCCGACCTCATCGACAGGAACCCGTGGGGCATCATACGCTCTTTGCCCGGTCAAAACCCAGGAGATGGGGTCTTCATAGCTAACGTACCAGACATCACTCGCGGTCACTGGTCCGATATTGGAGCCTTGTCCGAAATGAAGCAACGGCTTTCAGCCGCTTCCGACGCACAGCAAGGTATGCCTACTCCTGGCTCAGACCGCACAACTGCATACGAAGTACAGCGTCTGACCCAGCTAGGATCACAGCGCCTTGGCGTCCTATCACGCATCATATCTGCTACATCGATACGCCCTCTGGTCCGTATGTCCATTGAAAACATACAGGACAGCCTCGCCTACAATGGTTCAATCCGCATGGCGGCTGACACAGTAAACGAAACACTGCGTCCTATGATCACTGACGGCTATCTCGATTATGACAGTGCCGCCCTACAAGGCGACATCGAATACCTTGTAGTCGATGGCACCCTGCCAATCGAGCCTAGCCGCTCCCCTCAATCGTGGCTTAACGCTGTTCAAGTAGCCAGCCAAAGCGGTCTTGGCATGGAGCTAGACCTCAAAGCAATGACTCTCGAAGCCGTCAGAAGCATGGGCATATCCGACATCGACAGGTTTCGCATCCCACCAGAACAACTCCAGCGCGAAGGACCGTCTCCCTCCCAGCAAATGGAACTGATGGAAAAAGCCAGAGGCGCGTCCGTCCAGCCGCAAGAGCAGATCGACAGAGAAGTAGAGCGCGGAAACATTATACCTATGAGGAGCCAGCAATGAGTGAGAAAGCAAAATCATTCGCCTCTACAATTCCACCTCGCATGAGGGAGTACATTGACGCCAAGCTGGAAGACCCGTTGCGCGACATGAACAACGCCATCGTATCCAGCGAGAAGTACAACGCCAAGGTAGAGGCCGAGACAAAAGAGCGTCTATGCAACATGGAAGCACGCATTAAGAACATGGAACAGATACTGGAGCTACAGCCCAAGTCTCGCGCCATGCTCAAACAACTCATCGACCACATTAACGGGGATAACTGATGCCAATCACTCGCCCCACTGGCGATCAGCTTAGATTTAACTCCTCCGTAAACGGGGAGATAATCCTAGATACGTATCTTGAAGATGCGGAGATGGGGGGCCGTACCCTTGGCGATCTGATGGCAGACATCTTTGATGCGAACGGTGACTATCGATCCGACCTGTTTGAATTTAGAGAAGACCCAGCGAACCCTGGCATGTTCCAAGTCCGCGTTGGCTCATTCACCAACAACAACACAGGCTGGGTAACAATAACGTTTACCGACTTCGCACAATACGTAGCCGACGCACTTGCTTACAAGAACGCCGCCGAAGCCGCAAAGACTGCCGCTGAAACTGCCGCGACCACTGTCGCTCCGATCACCGCAAACCTAGATGACGTACTCGCTGTAGCCAACTCCGTTACATCGATCAACGCTGTAGCCGCACAGCTTGAAGGCACAGTAAACATTGCCCTCACCTTTGCGTCAGGCAACTTCGTAATCGAAAGCACTGCCAATAAGCCTCTTACAATGCTGAAAGCGTTCACCTACGAGTTCGACGTTTCAGACAATTCAAACGCTGGCAACGTACTGGCCTTCAGTTCAACGTCGGACGGCACACATGGAGGTGGATCAGAATTTACAGGCAACGTGACCCGTACAGGGACACCTGGAACATCTGGCGCAAAAGTTTCGATCCTGATCAACGACAGCACCCCAGACAACTCGTTCCATTATTACTGCGTTGGTACGTCAGGGGCTGGAGCCTCTATCACGGTCAAACCGCACCACATTGACAATCTGGCGCAGATTTCAGCGGACATAACAACAACGGCAACAACTGTAGCCCCTGCTATTGATGACGTTACGACGCTTGCAGTTCCAGCAAACCTAACAGCCATCACAGATGTTAAGGCCGCGCTCCCAGAAATCATAGTCGTCGACACTAATATCGCTGACATAAATACAACAGCCCAGTACATAGCAAACATCAACACTGTTTCACTGACGGTAAACATCAACGCTATCAATAATGTTTCTACCAATATGGGGGCAGTCACAAATGTCAACAGCAATATGGGTGCCGTGCAGGGAGCATCCGATAATGCGGACGACGCAAAGAAATATGCAACGCATACTATTAATCAGCAATTCACAGACAGTGACGGCAACACGGAATATTCGGCCAAGCATTATGCAGCACAAGCCGCATCTGTAGGACAGGCGTTTACCGTCATCCAAGGGGATGAGCGCACCACTGGCGATGCAAACGATGTCGTAGCTGACGGCAGTTCCGACACGCTTTCCTTCCAGGGATTGGGGGGAGCCAAGGTCAGAACGCAAGAGGGCAGTGACACAGTATTTATAGACAGCCGTGCAGTAGCAATGGCTGTAGCATTAGGATAGACAAATGGCACTTTACCAATTCAAATCCATTATCTCGAACAACATTGGCGACAGCGCAACGGACGTATACACAGTTCCAGCCGCTAAAAAGTCAATCATCATTGGTTGTTCTATTGCCAACATCACAAAGGGCAATCTTCCAGCCGAGGTCAAACTCGTTAAAGCCGATGCCACAGAGATACATCTGGCACTTTCCACAAAAATAAAAGGTGGGACGACGACCGACTTTTTGGCTGGTAAGAAATTAGTTATGGAAGCTGGTGACAAAATTAACATAACGGGCAAGGTAGCCAATGGCCTCGACTGCGTCCTATCCGTACTTGAGGACGTCGACTGATGGCTACGATAACAATGAACACGGCACCGCCGAACAATGACTATGCCGATCTTACTTTCTATGGCTTCAAACTCGACGGCAACGGCGATCTTAACGTCGAGAAAATAAATGACGGTTCGTTGATCACAATACCTGATCCCGACAATCAATCAGGTCCATCCGATTACCGCCACTGGATTTGGACTGAAGACACTTTGAATTTCACATGGGGTAACAAAGGCCACCTTACGATGGAGATACTATGAGTACGATAATGGATTTAGGGAAGCTCCGCTTCTACTGGACCGGCGACTACAACGCCGCGACAGAATATGAAAGCAACGACATCGTTCGCTACGGCGGTAATGTTTTCGTTTATATTTATGGCCTCAAGACCACAGGAAACGTTCCTACGGATACGACGTACTGGGCGAAAATGGTTGAAGGATTTTCCTTCGACGGTGTTTACGACGCAAACACGACCTACCAGGCAGGGGATGGTGTGTCTCATGGCGGCCGTGTTTACGTTGCAGTGCAGTCCACACAAGGCAACACTCCCCCCAACAGCACCTACTGGTCGGTTTTTGCTGATGGAATACAATACGAAAGTGCATACAACAATGCGACGGGATACCAGAAAAACGACGTTGTCACCTATGGCCCACAGGTCTATATCGCTAAACAGGATACGACGGGCAACCTGCCCACCGATACAGTATTTTGGGACAAGTTCGTCGAAGGAATTTCAGCGTCTGCGATCTATAATGCGGCAACTGCTTACGTCCCAGGAAACCTAGTCGCGTATGGCGGCAACATTTACCAAGCTATCGCCAACACTACAGGCAACCTGCCGACTGACACATCAAACTGGTCACTCTTCGTTCCGAGCATTAAGCCAAGAGGCAACTGGGCTACCTCGACCGCTTACGAAGTAAACGACCTCATACAGTACGGCGGTAACACCTACCGCGCTCTCTTGTCACATTCCTCGGGAACCTTCGCAACCGACTTGAGTAATTCCAACTGGCAGAAATTCACTGGAGGCATCGAGTGGAAAGGCACTTGGGCGACAGCAACCGCCTATAAAGTCGGAGATGTCTTCCTTAATGACGTATCCTCATACATCGTCACTGCCGATCACACATCTGGAACATTCGCTTCCGACTCAGCCAACTACGACACGCTGGCAGTAGGCGCAAATATAGCCTCGCAGACAGGCAATGCTGGCAAGTACCTGACAACAGACGGCTCAGTCACATCGTGGGGTGAGGTAAACGCGACTCAGCAAACATGGACAATTAAAACGGCTAACTACACAGCCGCAGTCCACGACAGGATATTCGCAAACACATCAGGTGGAGCATGGACGCTCACTCTCCCAGCATCCCCGACAATCGGTCAATGGGTACAGATCAACGACGTAGGCGGTTCGTGGGCCACAAACAATCTGACGGTAGCACGTAACTCATCAACCATGATGGGGGGTACAACCGATCTAGTAGCGAACGTCAACAACAGTTCATTTTATCTCGTCTACAGCGACGCAACCTACGGTTGGAGGATCGTATAAATGGTACAACTTTCCACACTAAGCGGAGGCTCTACTTCAGGAAGCTCCTCTATTGTCACAGCAGACGGCTGGGGGTTTGGAACGAAGCCAGCGAAATACATTCTGGCATCAAACAACACGTCGCAGGGGGTCTATGAGTTCGTATTTTACGATCAGGATTTTGCGATAATGCACCCCACATACGATGGCTACAGCAATTTCGTCTATCATGTGACTTCCCCAGTCGTTCGGATCGGAAACGGCAATCACAGCATCAACCAATCCTTCATGTGGAACAGTTGGACAGGCACACAAAGTCACCCTTCTAGCAGCAGCGGATGGTATTTTTGTTCATCTGTAAACTCCGCGCTCAACGTGGGGCCGGGATTTATAGACGTTTTCGCGGACGGCTCGTATGGCAATAACGGTGCAACGGTAGGCGAGAAACACTATCTGAATAATCGCATAATAAACAGTGACCACACGGACGCTGGAAAAATCTATGTTCACGACACTGGCTACATCAAGTGCTTCAATCGAAATGATTTCTCAAAGTGGTTTCCAGAAGCACCCGGCACAAAAAACTTTCAGCTTCCAGCCGTGAACTCTGGCAGTACATCGCCTACCACGGCTATGAGAGGAACTGGAAGCTACAACAAGTCCCGAAAGGAATACATCGGACTTCACTACAATACAGGCGCATATACCTGGGACGTCTGGCACTACAAAGGGGTCGATTTCGACGCTTACCCCTCGCCCCATGATGCTTTCACGAATGCGACAACTGCGACATATTTTGAGTTGACGCTTAGCACCAACCCCTCATCATCAAGCAATGAAAGCTTTCAAAACCCCAAGATATGCCTGTGCGATGACGGGACAGCATTCATATGTATCATGGACCCATCCAACAACCTAAAGCTTTACACTTTTACCGTTCCTACGGACGGCACAGACATGACCACGGGAGGAAAAGGAAGCACAACGCAAGCTACTCATGTAACCGATGTGACACTTACGACAAGTTACGGGATGGATTCGGGAGATCAATATGGTCTTCAGATGATCGAGAGCGGTGACAGAAGGTCAATCGCGTTTGTATGTCCGTATTATTATTACCACTGCGGTTCAGCCGTTCATTACGTGTGCAAGGAAAGCATCAACAAAAACCGAACTTACTCTTCAATCTCAAATACGAGCTACGCATATCAAGTAATTCCGTACAAGGATACTGGCTTTGCAACGTGGCAAAGCCAAAATGTCTACGCAGGCAACTGGTCAGGCGCATTCCTCGAAAAATTTATGCACAAAGACGCAGACGGAATGTACGAGCAGTCCAATGCACAACAGTATATGCCCATGTTCCCTGGCCCTAACACAACGAACTACCCAGCCATGTCTCCCGTTCAAGACTACTGGCTTCACTCATACCGCGATCTAAAATAACAGGAGTTAGCTAATGGCATTCATTCCATCATCTGGAAGCGCGGGGGGAACCAAACTCCGAAAAGGTTTTGCTGGCAGGGCGCAAAGACGGGCCTGCTACGTCATGTGGAGCAAAACATCCAGCGGCGATCATTACGTGTTCTACGACGAAAATTTTAACATGATTATCCCAGCGTACAACAATTACACGACCCGAAACTACGTGACCGCAAGTAATGTCGTGCAGTACCACAGTGGAACTTTCACGACCGAGAACACAATGGGATACAGCGGATGGGGGAGTTCAAACAGTTACCCTAGCTCTGGCGGGACAACTTACGCCTCGATGTTCGCGTTTAACGCAATGAATGGAAGCGCGGCTGGTTATTTTTACTCCGATGGATCGGCTACAACTTCAAGACACCCTAGTTACGCTTCAGATAACAAACTTCGCAACGCGAGAATGTTTTTCCCCTCCGATCACGCTAATCGCGCCATCATGTACGGCTATGAAGACGGCTATGTTTTTGCGCGACACGTAAACAAATCATGCCGGGAAGACCTCCCGTTTGAAGGAACGAAGGACGTAGGTATATCTGGCGTAAGCATGAGCCAAGGCTCCGGCATGGCCGCTTACAACAACACACGAAAAGAGTTCATCTGTGTCAAGCTCAACAACGGGTCTGGCAGCTTTGACATAAATAAATTTACAAACTGGGATTTTGATACATACCCTTCTCCCGCCGCAGCTCTGGCAAACGCAACGCTTGACTTCACTTACACCGTGCAGCACCCAAGCTGGGGAACAACCGATCTTGAAAGTGAGCAAAATCACAAACTAATTCTACGCGACGACGGCCAAATACACGCTTACGTTCAGCACAATCACAGCAGCGGTTTTCGATGTTATTACTGGGACCAGCCCGCGACTGATCCAGGCGCGACTATCAATACCACACATGCGGTTACTCTCACCAACACAACCTCTTACGGGAGGGATCAGGCTCAGCAATACGGTCAGAGGATTGTCTCATCCCGTGACGGGAGGAACTACTGCTTTATGGCTCCGTATTACTACTATTGGTCTGGTTCGCTTCGTCATTTCACTGGCATGGGAGAAACGGCGGTTGGACCTTCAATATCTCTGAGCGACACCAACACTTCCTTCGGTATGCACGTTTTGCCGTTCAGAGATGACGGCTTCATACACTGGTATCCTGGCAACGGCTACGCATCTAACCCTACCGGGGCTTTTTTATACACCGGCGTCCGGGTGGGGGGAATAAATCAAGTGCTTGAGTCGAATGGAAACGAATATCGCTATCTTCCCATGTGGCACGGTTCAAACACCACAAACTACCCCGCAATGGCCGCTGTCGATGACTACAGGCTTTTTAAATACGGAGACGGCTCCTCCGACAACAGTGCCTATAACGAACACATACGACAAGGATAACCAAAAATGACTGAAAAAATATACTTTCTCGATGACGGCAGCTCTTTCATAGCCGATTTTGTTGATGGCTCCGAACCCGACGCAACCGCCAGTTTCGAGATAAAAAGCGGAATGTCGCGTTTGGCAAACCGCTACTCTGTCAAGAGCGGCAAGCTTGTAGACGATTACCCTGACGACGACGATGAAGCCGTCTGCGTCAAGCATCAGGAAGCTGAAATTGCCGCCGCCAAAAAAATCGAAGACGAACTTAAGAAAGGCGAATAAGTATGGAAAATAAGCCACAAGCCGCCAAAGCTTACGAAAAGATGCTTTCCAACAGCAATATGAAGCGCAATCCTATGATTATGGAGGGCGCGACTGTAGCTGAAATCGGCAACAAATCCCCAAAGAAAACTAAAGGTCGCATCAAAGCATCGTGAGTATTACCCAAGCCGAACGTAAACTTCGGCAACTAAGAACACTTTCCAAGTCGCAGGGCTGGAAAATTCTTGAGGAAATCATGCGAGAGGAGATCGTCACTCTCGCTCTTACCACAGCAAAGAACCCAAAGATGACGTCCGAAGAGGCGTCCTTCTATGCTGGTTGTCTGCAAGCGGCCGAGAACCTTCTTAATATTATTCCAAATATGGAGGCCAAGCTTCTTGGCGAAGCGCAATTACAATCGTGGGAAAATAGGGACGACCCTAACCCGATTGATGATCCATTATCCTTACACCAAAAACTTCATAACCCCTAATCCGCTACGGCTGAGAGGAAATTAAAATGGCACTAGACCCCAACGATCCCATTAACCGCATTGCAAGCAACCAGCTTGGCCCTGCACCGCAACAACCAGAAGTTCAGCAAGCGGCTGTAGATGCCGCCGCACCGCCCCCAGCGGAAACACCAACAGAAATGGCGATGACTGACGCGGCTCCGCAAACTGAAGCCGACAATGCGAATCAAGAACCATTTACCATGATCAAGCTTAAAGTTGGCGATGGTGAACGCGAGTTTACAAAATCCCAGCTTGAAGGCATGGCAAGCAGATACCCTGACGTCAACTACAAGTACGCACAGGCAAAGCCCCTGATCAGTATAGCCGAGCAACTAGCTCAGACTACAGGAAAGGACATGCCGACAGTGATGTCGGACATGATGTCCTTAATGAAGAACGGCTTATCCAAGAACACACAGCTTGGCGGTGATGGTCAGCAAAGCATGAGGCCAGGTCAAGACACAGCCCCTGGACAATCGAACATAGGAACAGACGACCCCTTTGCTTCGTGGGAAGCAGAGAACGATGTCGCACTCCCCCCTGGCTATCGTGAACAGCAAAAGAACATTGCATCTATTCAAAATCAGATTGGCCAGATAGGTCAAATGCTTAACGGCGTGCTGCAGCAATCTCAAAACACTGCACAAAACGCAGTGGCAAATAACCAAAGAGCTTCCCAGCAAAGAGAGGAAGCACTGCAACGGACTGTTCAGAACAACATCGTGGAAGCTGGCCAGCGGTACAATCTAAGCGAAGCTGATGATGGGCCATTCCAAGGTTTCATTGCAGAGCGTGGCTATGACATGAGAGAGTTTACTGATGCAGACCTTCTCAATAATGTTATGGCTGACTTTGCCGCCTTGAAAAACCAGCCAGAATTTGAACGCCTAAAAGAGATTAACCAGCGACGGCAGGCGTATCAAGGTACGGTGGCCGCTACCCCAGCCGAGGGAGAAGCCGCTGCCCCAGCATCTCCTGTCGATGAAACCTTAAACCGATTGGCTGACAAGGCGTTCAGCAGACAAGCTGGAATGGGATAAAGATGCCGAAAAAACCCCCAATTCCTAAATCGAGGCCTCGGTTAAAGAAAAAGAAATCAACAATGAGAGAGCAACAACCGCCTCTTGTTAAAAATCATTATGCAGGTCTAGGTCTTGCCACAGGTATTGCAGGGTATGCCGTAACAAGCGCAATCAGAGAAAGTATGTCAAGCAAGGGGGCAGGGGGAAGACGACGGCAAAAAGTAAGAAACAGGGTTCCCCTTAAAGACTTACCAAGCTACGAACAAAGATTTGCGGAACGGCGTGCAAAGTCAGCCAACAGGATAAAAAAGATTAAAGCAGAACAGGCTAGTTATGATTTGCAACGTATGCAGAAGATCAATCCTAACCATTTAAATGATAGTGACAAAAAAATACGAAACCAGATTATTGAGCAGTCCAAAAAAACAATTAAAGATGCCATTCCCCCTTCTAAATTTGCAAAAACTCTCACAAACGTTGCCAGAGTATCCCCAGGAACGGCAGTCGTACTTACGATCTTGGACTATTTACAGGGACGCCCAGCAGGGGAAGGCTCTGCAATCACTGGCCCAGGCTCCAAGAAAAAGTAGCGATGGCTGTAATAAATCCAATTAAACCGCTTAAACCGCAAACACGTCGGATGTCTTTTTTAGAGGCGAACACCAACTCGATTGTCGGCCTTCTAATATCATACCTGTTTACCTATTTTGCATTGCCTATATTCGGGCTTCACCCCGACCCCTTACAGGCAGGGTATATTACCCTTGGCTATTTTTTCATATCTGTCGTCAGAGGCTACGTCATAAGACGGGCATTTAATTTATTTTAAAAAGGGACGACGTCCCTACCCACACAATCAATAATGCAGTTGTGGAAGCTACGTAAGCCGCAATAGCCGCTAGATACACGTCGCAGAAACAAGCTGAAGTCGAGAACGAAGCTCTGCCGTTTTTCGTTTGATGCGTTTTTTTGCAACTTTTTTTTAAAAAGGAGGCTACTATGCCTACTGGAGTACAAGGGTTGCGCGGATCAGGTGAGTTTTCAACTGACTTCCGACCAACCAATTACCGAGAATTGTTTACACTTCTCGAACCAAATGGCTCCGCGCCATTTAATGCTTTACTCGCCATGACGTCGGGTGAGGCTACAGATGACCCTCAATTCAACCACTTTAGAGATTCGATCCCAGAACGGGTTGTGAAGATCAACAACGCTGGAGGCTACAACGCAACAGCAACATCAGTCGTCATTGACGCTGATATTGAAGTTGGGTTCTTAACCGCTGGTACATTGTTGGCCAACGCACGTACTGGGGAAATCATGCGCGTCACAGCCGATGCGTCTGGTACTACTCTCGCTGTGGCTAGAAACTTGGGTTCAACTGGTCTAACCATCTTAGACAACGATGATCTGTTTGTGAGTGGCTTTGCCGCCGCCGACGGTGATGACGTGTCTACCGCCATAAGTTTCGATCCGAGCGTCGTGTCGAATTTCACGGAAATATTTAGAACTCCATTTGCCGTGACAAATACCCTAAAGGCTACCTATCGTCGAACGGGTGACGCGGAAGATGAATTTGCTACGAAAGCTCTCAAGCTTCATATGCAAGAGATCGAAAGAGCCATGTTTTTTGGTAAGAAGCATATCGAAAACAGCGGTGCTTACAACGAACGTCGTTACACTGGGGGTATCTTATCCAGCATAACAAACGTCGTTGATGGTGCAACATGGTCAACAAGCGGTCAGATGACTGAAGATGAGTTCGACTCAATGCTCATCAACACCATCTTTGCCTTTGGCTCCCAGCAAAAATTAGCATTTGTTGGCGCTAAAGTAGCCGCACACTTGCAACGCTTCGGCAAAGCAAGATGGCAGCCTACAGTCGTCGATGGCACCTATGGCGTGAACGTCACACGGTACTCAACGATGGCTGGTGATTTGATGGTTCACTTGCATCCACAGTTCCGACAAGTTCCGAACATGGACAGCGCAATGGTCATCATCGACATGCCACATGTCAAGTACCGTTACCTAGATGGACGCGACACAAGTTTGTTGCGTGACAGGCAAGGCAACGGCGTGGACGGCGTGATCCATGAATATTTAACGGATTGCGGCCTAGAATTAACGCAAGACAAGGTCCATACCTACATTAAGGGATGGGAAACCACTGCCTAACAAGTTTGGGGGGCTTCCTTCCCAGCCCCCCATTCTTTTTTTAAGGAATTTATCATGGGTATTCTTTTTGTAAGGTTAGCGGAAATGTACGGAAAGAAAAAAAGCAAGAAGAAGAAGTAGTGTGTGGAATAACCCTTACGCAGGCTATCTATTAGGAGCGGCATCCTTTCTCTTATTTTTATACATTTTGGTATCTGACGCACACTCCGAGTCAAAAGGACCGGGACTTCAGATGGGGCAGTGTATGCCGATAGCCTCTGCCATAGCATCTATGAAAGAGAAGTTTAAAGAAGTCGTTGTCTTCAGAGGCATCAATCATCGAGAGCAACTGGTCATCATAATGGCCAATCCCCTGACTGATAGCTGGACCGCACTCCAGAGTTTACAAGGCTTGCACCTGTGTATTGTCGCTTACGGCAAAGCTGGTGCGGTTTTACCTCAAGTCAAAGGGGATAAACTTTGAATGATAGAGCTTGCAAACGTCAACCAGCTATCTATTGATTTTGTAGAACTGATTGCTCCCCTACTTGCACTAACTGTCTCAATCGGCATTGGCCTTTGGCTAAAGGACGCAATGGACGCATTGGTAAAGGGGCTGACGTTCCGCGCAGACACAGCCATAGAAGAAGGATGCACGGTCTACATCGACGGTCAACGCGCAACCATCATCAAAATAGGCATTTTCAAAACCACATTCCAAATCCAAAACGGGAAAGGAACCACATGGCGTTTTGTTCCTAACAAACGCATAGAGTACCTGCGTATTGAGAAAGTTATTACGGAGAACGAAGGGACGACAGACCACTAAAACGTTCATACAAACAAGTATGCAAACACGGAGAACATCACATGAAAGTTTATCAAGGTATGCGATCAGCGCAATCCGCGCCGCCACAGACACAACAAGACGAAACCGACGTAGAGCTACAAGCACAGAAGAAGCAAGCAAAAAAAGTCAAAGCATCACAACCCAAAACCAAAACCGACAAAGGTCTTACTTTAATCTCCACTGAAGCTGGCGAACAAAGATACGACATAATCCTCGACGCTGTGACAACAATACGAGGAGTTAGAACACAGGGTGGTCACATGATGTTTGTCATACCACCAGAGTACCAAGAACGTGTGATGAAACACGTCTTTGTAATTCAAGGAAAGTTAGTTGAGGTAGAATGACAACAAAAGTCAGCAAAACAGATCATCTTACGATTGGCACACGGGAGCCGCCTAAAGACACACGTCTTGCTCCCCATGTTTTCCAAGGAAGCCCAAACGCTCCACTTGAAAACTTAGTCGCCCTCGCCCTACGTCGATATGGTGACTTCTCATCACGTCGCGTAACAGGCGATGTCGTTCTTATGATGATTGAGTTTGCAAATGAGGTGGTCGAGATGATCAACTCGCACCCATACTATGATGGCGTCACGATAGAATACTATACCTCGCAAACTGACGCACGGCCTATTGAGGACGCCGTCATGGTTCGCGGTCTTCTTGCTCTTTATGCCGAACAACAAGTATCAGAAAAGTACCCAAACTCCCGTATGGAGTTTGTCAAACACTTAAACAGCATCTTGTACTCGCGTAAGTACAAAGGCACGGTGCGACATGAGTTCGTACCTACGGAAAACTCTGATCCTATGCGAACGGTGAATGGAGCCGAAAGCAAGTTAGCGATCTAACATGCGTACCAAATCCCCTTCCCTAATATCCTCACGCTTATCGGGGTATTACGCTTTCACTGGCCTTGATCGGTCACGTCCTGTTATCGGGATGGATGATGGTAAAAAACAGCCCTTGTTTACCCTAAACAACGCCCACTCGAAATGGACAGGAACTCTGGTACGTGACACAGGACTGAAGGTTCGCAAGCGTATCGAAGAGGGCGAGATAATTCACCAGAACTTTTTTAACAGAACTGGCTTGGCATACGCGGTACAAACCGGCAAAGCGATAAACCTACACACAGAACGCTCTGCCAGCTACACAGACGCTTTCACGAAAGATGCTCCCGTCACATCTGCAATGTTTGCTGGCAAACTCATGTTTATGTCACCTGGCCACGGCATGATTATGACCGATGGATTTTCTTTTATGCCAAACACAGCCTCTGTTGCACCTGGCTTTGGGGTAGCCATTCAGAACCGCATGTATGTTGCTGGCATCCCAAACAAACCGACTGAGATAGAAATCTCACGGCTGTTTAACAACGATGGAGATGAGCAAATATTCCCAGCCGAAGAAACTGCAACTACAACAAGTACCCGTGCAGACTTTCTCGACCTAGCAAACATCATTGGCACTGCCGATGAGATAACTGGACTAGCGCGATTTGAAACAAACCGACTTGCAATCTTTACCAATGACCAAGCTATAATTTACAAAGTTGACCCTGACATTGCCAACTTCGAGATCGACACACGGGCAAACGTACAATTAGGTGCGATCTCCCACAACTCAATCGCACAAGTTGGGTCAGACATCATCTTCTGCTCACGGCATGGCGTACATAGTTTAATCCGCAGTAACGACAATGGCATCACAATAGATACACTCACGCTCTCTTTTGAGATCGAAGAAGTCTACAAAGACCTTTTACGCAAATGTATTGGACCTCGTTTCGTAAGTTCTACCTACGATCAAGACTTAGGCCGTCTGCATATCTTCTTCCCAATGGCAGACGGTCTACACAAAGCTCTGGTTGCAGAGTTTCGACGCGGCTATGACGCTTTGTCATGGTCAACTTCCGATATTGGGTCTGCCAGATGCGGAGCGTTTCTGGCTGGCAGTATGACATTCGGCACAACCTTGACCATGTATGATCGACTAGACGAGCTTTTCGAACTGTCACCACTAGACGATCTCACCGACGATTTCATACGCCCAGCAATGGTTGTTGAAACCCCCATCCTCTGGCACGGCCAGATAGACGAACTAAAGGAAGCACGCGCACTTGTGGTGCAAGCTGCTGGCACAGGAACACTTCGCATCACTGCCCACGATGAGGAAGGCAACGAGGTTCTTGTTGAAGAAATCCAAGTTGAAAGAAGGGACGACAATCCCGTCAGTTTCCCGTCTGATGCACTTGATGTTCAATTTCGTATTCCGTTTCAACTGCGATACCGAGGTATCCAGTTAAAATTTGAGAGTACGGATATGGGAGATTTGGAATTATTAGGCTTTGCGATTGAACTGAAAACACCGCAGAAATAGGAAACACACATGGCACGCATCCAGCAGTTACACCCAGGAAACTACAGAAGCACAGGTAATATCGACGACGAGTTCAACTCGCTTATCCGCTACCTTGTTGCTGGTGAAAAAGGCGACTTCACATTAGGCGAGTTGATGGGTGTTTTATTTGACAGCACAGGCAAATTAATCGCGCCTCTCGAAATGCGATTGGATACATCTTCCAACCTGCAATACCGCGTAGGAACATACACAGATACGACCACAGGGTGGACGACGATAGTTCCAGCTTCTGACATAAAAGGTGCGCCTGGAGCCGACTTAGGGACGATAGAAGGACCGCTATTCTCTGGAGCGCAGTCGTTTACTGCGACGCAGGGACAAACTGTCTTTAATTATATTTTTGACACTACAGATGATTTGTTCGTGTTTTTGTCTGGGGTACTACAGGTGCCGTCTTCGTACACAATGGATGCGGCTAACAACACGGTAACACTCTCATCTGGAGTTCCCAATGCTGGGCAGATCGTACACATCGTTCGTATACGCGCACCTTCCATATCTAACTTTCGCCGCACAAGCTCAACTGCTACGGCAAACCAGGCAGTGTTCGCGTTTCCCCATACGGAAAGCGAACGCATCATGGTCTTTAGAAACGGCCTCTTCCAAACGCCAGGTGGCAGTAACGACTACACCAACGACCCAGCCACAGGCACGGTAACATTTACCTCTGCGTTACCCGCTGGCGATGAAGTAACAATTTTAACTGTCGAAAACGTTGCATCTAAAACTGTAACAGGTTTGATGATGACCGACGATTTCACCGACACGACCACTGGCTTCATCCCCTATTCTAAGATCGCAATATCGGCTGGCCAAATTCCACAAGACCGCATCAACGGCCTCGCCGCCTTGACTGCGAACCGCGGCAAAACATTTGTAAGCGCAACGGCTCCGACGGGTGTCGACGCTGTAGCTGGTAACTTTTGGATTGATACTGCTCAATCACCAGACGAACCAAAATTCCATGACGGTGTAAACTGGCTTCCGTTTTCGACGGCAACCACAATCCCGTCTTTTACGACAACCGACGCACTAAAATCTCTACACATAAATTCGTCAGGAACTGCATTAGAGTTTCGGAACGTAGACCTCAGTGCCTACGTTCCGCTTACGTCCGTCGGGGCCGCTAGTGGTGTGGCGGCTCTCGACGCGACGGGGAGACTTGCCGCAAGCCAAATTCCGACGGTCATGGCTCTTGACAGTATGCACTTTGTGGAAACTGGAACGACAACAGCTACCACCACTTTTGTCATAAAACGCATTTATGGAGAGATTATTCGCATCGACAAAATAAGTGTAAGAACATCCAGTGGCACATGTGACGTTATACTTCAAGTTGACGGTGTAAACGTCCCTGGCTTTACAGCCGTGGGAGCATCATCCACGCCAGTAGAGCAAAACCTAGCAAACAGTATCACCGTAGACGCACAGACGGCTAACGCTTCCAAGACAATAGGCTTTGAAGTAAGCAATGTCACAAGTGCCGCCGATATTGAAATTGTCTTAGCAGTAACGAAGGTCGCATCTTAATGTATAGTTTTGCTCAAAAAGTACAGAAGCATGGTAGGTTTGGCGACACGCTGGTAGCACACTTATCCCGATCTGAAGCAGACCTTCTAAAAAAAGCCGGTGGAAGCGGCACGATAAATCCTCGCACTGGGTTGCTTGAGTTTTATAAAGGCACTCTAGGCGGCAGAGGCATAAACCTGTTCAACGCAGAAGAAGAAAAACAAGAACTCAATAAACCTACGGTAGCGGACGCATTTCAAAACCTGATAAAAAATCAAGAAACAGGAATGAAAAATCTTGACAGCGAGAAAAACGGCAAGGCGTCTAAACAAGCATTAGCAGTCGCAAAAATACTGATGGGAACTCGTGAGGTCTATGACGACAAAGAAGGTATGTATATACCTATGTACTACGGTTCAGACAACAAAAGCGATCCATTTGGCGACAAAGCAAACGCAGAACTTGATGCGTTGTATTGGGACCTTGGAATTAGAAACGCTTTGTCCAAAAGCGGTGCCACTGACGACGACCCTGGTATGCAAGCCCGTGACATGCGTAGATTTTTGAGAAAAATAAGCGGATTTGATCAGGGCGATCTTATGATTGCCTTTAACGAACTTGGCCTCGAAATGCCAGACCCCGACGGCAAAAAAGGAAGACAATCCAGTAACATTTTCTCATGGGATACCATCGACGGTCAGCCAGTTACCCTTGCACATGATTACGGCAGACAGGCTTTGAGTCAAATCTACGGTTCAACCAGCTTGGACATGGGTGAAATCGGTGATTATCCCGATACGAAAGAGTATAGCGGTCCTATGGCATGGCAAGATGCCGCTAGAGACGTGACCAGAGGATTTGGACAACTTGCTGGAATGACAGGCGTTGGCGGCTGGACGAAAACATTTAAACACATGATTAAGGATTTAACAGGTTTTGAGTTGTTTGGTTTTGACGGCGACCAAGGCGTGACAGACGCTATTGGCAGTACAGCCCTCGGTGGTGATGGATCAGGTTATGGAGGAGTTTAAGAGACATGACGTTCGGTAGTAAAATGTTTGGATCAGGAAAGCAGATGGCAAAGCACGGACGCTTTGGCGATACCTTGCTGGCACACATCAACCCTCAAGAAGCCGCGCTCCTAAAAGCCCGTGGCGGTAGCGGCACCATCAACCCAATGACAGGTGCATTGGAATTTGCGAACCGAGATGACTTCGACGCTGACTTTTACCTTGATCAGTTCCAAGACGTAGCTAAAGCTGGCTACGGCAGAGGCTCTCCTGACGACGAAAACTATCTTGATCCATTCGAACATTATCAACAATACGGCAAAATCGAAGGTCGCGCTGGAAACGTCGGTGAACAGCAGACCCAAGATTTAGGTGCGTACACAGGAATGTTCGACGAAGATTTTTATCGCACTAACAACCCTGACGTCGCTCAAGCCCTCGACGAGGGTACACTTGGCGGCATCAGCGCACGCGATCACTTCAACATTTTCGGTCAATCAGAAAAACGAGCAACCAACCAACTGCAACAAGACATAAAAGACGCTGGCTTTGAAGGCCGTTTTGGCCGCTTACAGGGTTTGTCGTCTTACGACGACAACGTTCATGGCGGCGGGGCAAGTGAGCGTTCTACTGAACGGCGAGATATGTTAAGCGGAGCAAACCTTCTTAACCAAACACAAACTGACCTGCGGGGAGACATAATTGGAAGCGGCGACTTCGCATACGACTTACTTGGCAATACGGCTGGAATGTCGACTGACGAACTTTCGTCACAGCTTACGCCTCGCTTCGACTTGGCGCAATCTGGCTACACAGGTTCCTTTGATCCAAGCACAGTGACTGCATACAAAGCATCGTATTCAGATTTTGATGATGATCCATTAACTCCGTGGTCAGCATCTAACGCAAGCAACGTTGGCCGCGCTGGAACAGATCAAACCGCTGCCCGCGATGCTATAAGAGGTATCGGTTACACAGGTCGTTTTGGCACGGGCGAAGCGGAAACATTTATCAGTGACAAGCTCACACAATATGGCTTATTGCCATCAGGCGATACTGCAACCGACCTCAACAACATCAAAATGCAGCAGCAATATGAAGCGGCAATCCTTGCAGCAGAAAACGCTAGAAATGCTGATCTAGGCGTCACCACCCCTGGCATGGGGCCGGGTCCAGAGGTAACTGCTCTCCCCGACACTCCTGTCAGTAACGAGGTTGCTACGCCAGACATAGCTGTAGACATCCCTGCAAGTACAGCTTCACCTGTGGTCAACACACAGCCACAGACATTCGGCAACACATTCATGCAGAATTTCCGACCAACTCGTATTAACCCATTTACAGGTGCGTTAGAATATCTGCCCACGCAGTGGCCTATGCCTACCGCATTTTCGCAAGCACTTAATCCACGCTTCGCTGGTGGGTTTGGCACGACCATAAGACTATAGGAGCTAACAGATGGTAGCTTTTTCAACTCTCCTTGGGGTAGCTGGCCTCGGAGCCAACCTAATATCAGGTTTTCAAGCGAACAGCCGTGCAAAAAAACAGCTGCGAATGGCTGAACAGCTTCAGAACCGTCAGATCGAGAGCATGGATCGTCAAGAAGGAATTTACGACGAAGGTGCTGACGCACTTCAAGACGTCATTGCTGATCTGCTTACTGCCTACGGGGGGCGCGGTCAGTACGATCCAGCATATATTGACGATCTTGCAAATCTGCTTTCCGCTGAACGAGATCAAGGCGAGATCGACACACGGCGCGACATCCTACAGGAAAGCGCAGTACAAAAACGCCGACAGGATGCAGAGCTTCTTTCTCAAATGACGCTTGCTGATACTTTGTTTCCGACAACGGCTGGAAATGTTGGAAGCAGAGCCGCAATCAATACAGCCTTTTCACCAAATAAGTACGATACTGCGGTCGCTGAACTTGCCAACATGTATAAAATGAACCTCGACACAATGTCGAAGCGCAACCTTGATCAGGCAATGAGTAAAATCCTAACCGACAGCCAGCGCAAGCTAGGCGGTGGGGTTACAGGACAGCGCACAGTAGCGGCTCGTCAGATGGCAGACGCGATGGACGAAGCCGAAGCAAGAAACACACTCAACGCGATCAACATGGCAATGCGTCAGATGCAGGGACTGCAAGGCTTGGATACTGGCTTACAACGCGGTAACATAGCCGCACAGGGGGCAGACATAGCTGGCCTCAACTTTGACCGATCAATGCAAGACCTTGCCTTCAGACAGGCTATGCAGTCGGCAGTCACTGGACAAAACTTATCACAACAAGCTCAGGCAGGTGAAAGAACCAACATGGCAGGCGCAATGGGCATGTTGCAAAACATTGACGCACTCAACCAGAACACTGACTTGGCCGATTATCAAGCCGCACTTCGAACGCTTGGACAGGAGCAGGCACTTGCAACAACGACGCTTGACACTGGTCAAGCACTTGCGACAGCCCCATTCAGCTATCGTGTGCAGGGTCCAGCAGGTGTATTAAAGTCTGCCCCAGCCGCCGCACAAACCTCGCAAGCACTGATGAAAACATTAGCAGAACAGGCTGGCGGTGCTTTTGGCGCGGCTGGGCAATCGGCTGACAAACTTTTCAAAGAAACAGGTCTTGGTGATATGAAGCTTGGTGATTTATTTGCCCCGACCCCATCATCAAATCCAATCGATTACAGTTCTCTTGGCCCTGATCCCATGTTTGGTGGAAGCACCAGTGCTGGCACATGGGATCAGGGAGGATTTTATATTGACCCGAACCGCGTCTTGTAAGGTACTCAAATGATTTTTGGTTTCCATAAATTTACAGAGGGTATGCAAAAGTCTGATGAGGCATACCAGACTAAACGCATGAAGAACCTACAGTTCTACAGGGAGTGGCGGCAACTATTCCCAGATGCTCCAATCGGGGATCATCAAAATGTGATAGACACACTCTCTGGTGGAAGCAGTTACCTAAAACAGCAACTGCCATCGACAGCGGCTCTACGTTCTTATGCAGACCGAAGAGAGAAGGACAGAAAATACAACGAGTGGAAACTCGAAAACGAAAGGATGACTTCGCATATAGATGCGTTGAACAGCGTTTCGAAAATGATAGACAACAAGATAACTGCAAACAGCACATTCGAAAGTTTGGAAAAAGATGTAGTGTCTATGTTTCCTGACCCAAGTTCGCCAGGAGCGCAAACGGCTCAAGCAATCATGCGGAACTACAGGCCGACGTTCGACGCAAAGGTTATAAGCTTAAAAGGTGAAATGGCTACAAGAATTTCAGAGATGATGCAAGGCATCGACGCTGGTGATGCGGCAGAAGCCGCCGCCAGTTTAGGCCTGCAAGCCAATGCGGAAATTCTCCAGTTGGCAGTGGCAAAAAGAAAACGGCGTGACCGCACAGAGCGTGACAAGAAAGTAGAAACATTTGCTAAAAACATGCAGAAAAATGAAACAGTCCAACAACTAATTAACATGGGCGATGAACAGTCTATAAAAAAAGCGATGGATTTTGTTTCACAACAAGCGACCCTAAATGGAATAACACTCCAACCAAACGAATTTGCTTTGCTCAATGCCTCGCTTAAAAACGAGCAGACAGCGCGTACCCCCATCATAGCTACGAAAGCTGTCAACGATTTACGAACGAACAATCCAGAATTTCTTGCAAATCTCAGAACGTATATTGTCAAACAAGGTAAAAACCTTAGTGAACTAGGCCTCAGAGCAGAGATAGAAAAAGGCCTAGATGTAATGATGAACCCACATGCAAAGGAAGCCGCGCTTCAACATATCTATAACAAGTTGATGTCGCCTGTTAATATCAAAAGTTCGGAAGCGAAATTGGTAAAAGAACTTGCAGCAATAATAGGACCAACAAAAAACTACTCACCTCAAGACGTTGCAAATAGACTAGGCATCCCAATGAATAATATTGGGCTGATAAACAAAGTCATCAACGAAGCAAAGGGTCAGCAAGCCGAAAACGACAGAGTGCAAATAGCAAAGATCACTGAAAAATTTACGTCGGATCAAGGTTTTATGAACCGACTGTCAAGCACTGATGCCAACATACGTGAAAACGCCATCAAGGAAATCCAACAATATTATAATTTATTCAAAGTTGGTGATTCGTTTGATGCCCTCGCTTGGCGAATAAAAGGTATGGATGAGGCAAAAGTTAAAGAGCCAGCACGCATACAAGAAACTGTTAATAACATAGAAAAGTCAGACCTATTTAAAAGAATAGTAGCTCTCGGAAACGAAGGGAAAGACGCCTATGCTCTTGACACATTAGAACGGGCAATCCCCAATGGCATTCAAGGATCAACAAGACAAAAAATCTTTAACCAACTTGTAAGCAGATTACAAATAAACTTAGACGCTGGAGTAGTGACACTCCAAAAAGGTTTAAAGATACAAATACAGAAATCCGCTGATCAACAGTACACAACATTGGTCGAAAATCTTGCCAAGGCCAGTACAAAACAAATACAAGGATGGGCCGCAAATAAGTTTGACGTTGATGAAGACGACACAGACGCGCTCACGGCGTCGGCTGGCGTCGAAGGTTTCCTCTCAGGAAAAGATATAATGCACGGCTCTGATCTCACCTTGATATATGAGTTTGCTTGGCAAATGGCTGGACGTGACAAAAACACGTTCTTGCGTGATCAGCCTCTTCTTTTAGAAAAAGCTTATAATGAATTAAATCGACCAGACAATAAAAAACTTCAAAGTTCACGGGCAGGTTTCATTGCGAAGAAAATCGCTGACAGAACAGCCCCGATTGCAACACAAAAAGAAATTGCCGCGAAGATGAAATCTTTAGAAACAGATTTCGCTGACCTTAGACCATCATTAGAGGTAATTTCTTCTGCCCCATATTATAGCAAAGAAGCTGGCCGAATGTTGGGAACAAATGACCCTACGGAATTTATACAAGAAAGAAATCAATATATAGCTGATTTGCTCAAACGTGTTAGAGATATGAAGTCATCAATCGGGGCTGGGACTGTTATATTTGGAGATGTAGAGGCTGGTACGTTTGATACGTTGACCGCAATGGAAGACGAGCTAAACCGTATGTATAAAGAACCAAACCGAGTTGCATTACGAATTAAACTTAAAAAAGATCAAGACATAATCTTCAACGACTTCTTTGTGCTGCCACAAGACGCTTTCCCCACCAACAGTAAAAACCCTGGTGCCAGAAGCTTTTATCGAAGCGGATCAACACCTGGTTTAGCACCAGGAACAAATGTAAACCGCCAATAATAGGGACGACACAATCTCTGTTTCCAGCGACAACGATTTAATCGTTGTGAAACTGGAGAACCGACGTGGCATTAAGTCCCTATTACCAAAAGCTTTCAAATCAAGCAAAAGAACAATATAAAGCGCAGCAAGAAGCTGCTGATTATCTAACAAACTTCAATCCATCTACTGTCCTCTCGCATCCACAATTTCTACAGGATGTACGTGATGTCATGGCGTCTCAAGGACAATACTTCGACAATGACGAGGATATGCTCCAAGAGTTTTTCTGGGAACGCAACTGGCGCGATCTAAACCTTGCCGCCGAACTAGGGGGCGATGCTGGCTACAAGGCAATCAAAAAAGCCACACCAGAAATAAGAAAGAAGATGGGAAACATCCAAAAAGTTTTCGATCAATACCCTGCGTTCTGGCAAGAAGGGGGGCGAGGAATACTAGAAGGGCTTGAAGATACAATCCCTGCCCTAGTTCTTTCTGTAGAAAACGTTATCCCTGGCCTCTCTGGTTTAAAGATTGGTAAAGCCGCCGCACAAGCTGGCCAGAAACTTTCAACGTCAGTTGCCAAAGGGGTTGGGGCTGGTTCTGTAAGCGCGGCTCCTGTCGAGGCTACTGTATCGGCTGTACAAAGTTTTCCTAGACAAACAGGAGATATATTGTCTGGAGCGCAAGAGGGCGAGTTTGATTATGACAGAGTTGTTCAAGAAGCACTTTTAGGTGGTGTGGCTGGCGGTGCGCTTGGCGGTGTAATCGGCGGTATTGGTGGTGCGGTAGGTGCCAGGAAAGGACGTCAAGTAACTGACGCCGTAGCCAAACTTAATGCGGAAAAAGCCGCTAGGCTGACAGACGATCCCAATGCTGATGTAAGCGACATCGATGACCAACTAAAAAACCTAGCGGAAGCTAATGATCTAACCGACGCACAGCTACAGCCAAAACCTGTAGACACAGCAACCGACGCAGACGTCGAAGCCCCTTCTGCTCCAGAAGCTGAAGCACCTGTAGAAGCTGAAGACCTCGACAGTGTAGCTTTAGAGCAAGCGGCACAAGAGGAAGAAGCGCAAGCACAAGCAATAATCGCAGAAAATGATCTTGGTCGCATCGACGACAGGCTAGACAAAAAACAAATTTTAAAAGACAAGACAAAGAAAGAAGCTTACTTTGACGCACGCATACGTGTACGCAAGGCAGCTATCTATCGTTCGATCATCTCTCAGCAAGAGCAGATAGCCGCACTAGATGAAAAGATAGCCAAAGCAACTGATCCAAAACAAGTCACACAGCTACAGGACCAGCGTTCTAAACTAATCATCGAAAACAGAACCCTTCTTGATGCTATCCGAAACAAAGATGGTGAAAAACTTGACGACGCTGTTACGGATAAAGCCGAAGCAGAGATTAGATCAGAGGAAGTCGAAAGCGAGGTAGAGGCAACAAAAGCAGAGGCAGAAGAAGTCGCCACAGAGGAAGCTCCTGTAGAAGCGGAAGCACCAGAAGTAGACACCACTACCCCAGCACAGCAACGCGCATCTGTGGAGATGAACGCTAATACAGCCCTAAGTATCCTTGAAGAAAATGGTATCACTGCAAAAACTATATCCGAGCTAGATGACGAACAATTAGTAGACTTGTTTGCTGACCTTGAGTTCGTCGTAATAGACCCACAAAGAGTTAGACAGCTTGTAGACAAGTATGGTCTAGGTGCATCGGAAGAGTTTCAAGCTCCGCGAGATGGAACTCTAAACCCTGCTAGAGAAGCGGCCCGAATTAAAAACCAAATTGTCAAAGGCGTTATCAGCGACATGGACATGTCTGGTTTATCAGAAGAAACCAAACAGCAATTCTTGGGCGACCTCACACGCATGGTTGAGCGTATGCAAAATGACACGCAACTCAATGACCAAAGCAAAGGGTTTTTTCGACACAGGATCGATACCCTTGCAGAACTAGAATTAGAACGTCTTATTGAAACAGATGAAACACGAAGAAACGTGCAGTCATTTCTATCTCGTGAAGACACGTTCTTCGCTAATCCAGAAGGAGAACGTATTGCTGGCCTTGGCAGAAAACAGCGTCCTGTGACTAGGCGTGATCTCAAACTGCCACAACAATTAAAAGCACTCGCTGAAAGCAACAAAGCCGCCAATGATTTACTTAAAGGTAAAGACAAAGACAAGACTGAACTCTACAAGTCAACTCGTGTCGAACAGGTGGCTACGCAGAGAGGACGAACACCAGACGGCAAGAACTATAAAAGAGGCGACATTGTTGAATATGATTTAACCTCAAAGAAGTATTCAATATTACAAGTCGGCAAACGCCAAAGAAAGAAAGACGCAAACGACCCCGTTGAGAACCTTATCAATATCGAGAGCAGGGACAGTTTTTATCAGTCCCTTGGCCAGTTAGTTACGACTGGACAAATAGAACCTAAAGATGTTGCAGGCATCATCACTCGACGCAAGCAACGCATCGACGGCAAAGCCGACGCTCCTTCGGCAGCAGATGCTGAAGCTCCCGTTTCCTCTGCGTCGAGAGAGGGTTTACCCCCAATACCAGAGGGCCGCGTTTATGGAATTAGAAAAAAGATTGGCGGTGGTAAAGGCTATCAGAAATTTGACAACCGTCGCATGGGTGCAAACCAAAGCACCTTCGAAGAACTCATGGGCAAGAACCAAGAAGGTTGGGAACTTGGCCACTTCTCTCCTAACGTAAATCTCAGAAAATCAGAAGCAACAAAAGACTTTGTTCCGTTTGATGCTGAAGCTCCAGTAGAAGCAGTCGAAACGCCCCAGCCACAACCAGCGAAAAATAAACCCGAACTGCAAGAAGCTAGTGATGATGAGCTTGCAGAAAAAATCCGTAATATAACCAAAATTGAACAGCAAGAGTTCGATGACAATCTAAGCAACTTCAACTCTCGCATCGAACAGCTTGAAACACTTTACAACGAAACGCCTGACTACAAGTACCCACAACAAAAACGTCGAGAGGCATGGCAACAGCTAAAGAGTATTTTTGGCGACGCTGAAACAGACAGCACGATCCTGATGAGAGACGTACTGCGTCGAATAACAAACGCCAACAATGGCATGGCTCCGAACATTGTAAAAAGAGATGGCACTGATGATACATCTGCATCCTTTATTCCTAGAACAGGAACCATCACCATTCGTGAAACCGACGGTGGCCTGCCAGATTACTCTATACTGGCACACGAGCTATTCCACTGGGGATACAGAAACGTACTAACGCCATCCGACAAGGCGGCAATGCTTAAAGAGCTACGCGCCTACTATGCACCAGACGGCACACTTGACATAGAGAAACTGCAAAGCATGTCTCCCTTTGCTTTGCGTGATCAAGATGCTTTAGGCCGTCAATTTAATAAAGAAGGTCAGATGATAGGAACTGATAAAACCCTATCAAACTTTAACCCCGAAGAATTTATGGCGGCAAACTTCCAAGCATACTTAGAAGGTAAGCTGCCATTCCAGGGAACGATGATGCAGAAGCTGGGTAAACTGCTTCAGAACTTTCTTGAGTATATCATCCCTGGCAAGAAGCAACGCCTCGATAAATCCCTAGTACCTTACTTTGATAAACTGTATGACGACAATGCACAAAGCTATCTGTCTCGTGTGGTAGAACCAGAGACACGCGCTGGCGAAAGCTTAGTTCAAATGCGTGATGCCTTCACTATGCAACGCATAGATATAGAAGACAGTTTGAATGACCTGCAAGAAGACGCCGACGGCATACAGACGTATGGTCCTTCTCTTACCAGCATACGACAAATGACAACTGCTCTTCGACGCGCAGTTACCCTGACAGACGATGATGCAGAAACTACTTTTGGCGTGGCAATGGACGCGCACCTCGACAAGGACAGCGTTCTTGCTTTCCTTGACAAGATAGAAAGCCGACAGCACACAAAAGGTGGACTTTCAAACATAGAGAGCGCGAATGATTTAGTCGAAGCTTTTGAGATTATCGACGAAGCGATCAACGATGCCTATGAAGTTCTTGAGGGCGGCCATTTACGGCCAAGTGAAAAGGTATTGACTGATACCGCATCAAGCAAAAAAGAATACGTCCCAAAAAGTGAATGGGCTATACAGCAAAAAATCTTACAGGAAAACATCAGAGAGAATAAAGCCAAGTTCGAACAAGAACTTGCCGAAATGGGTAATACACCAGATGGTGTTAATCGACCTTCACTCATCAGCGTGATGGAGCCAATAGCTAAATTTCTTGGGGAGATAAGTTTTGTAGGGAAAATTAATCCTGATACTGGAAAGCCGTTTGGTAAAAATGCGGCAATGCTGTTCGCTATTTCTGAAGACGTGCGTGAGCAGAGGAAGCTTACAGGTATCTTACAAAAACAATCTCGCAAAATGTGGGCTGCCGTTGGCGTAAAAAAGACTGGTGTTACAGACGAGGAGATACAAGCGTTCGCTGACATGAGCGACGACGATTTCTTCACAGAAACATTTAATCTCATCGACAACGCTCTTGACTATCTATACGTGGCCGACACTCGCTTGACATATAAGATGCCGTGGGAAGACTTAAAAGCCAGTGCCAGAACTCGTGCGGAAAAACAAGAAACAGCATCCAAACCAAAAAAACGTCGTCGCAGAAGAGCGAAATCAAAAGCAAATGAACCTAACAAAAACAAACCAGCGTCAACAAATACACCTAAAGACAAAAAAACAAAGACAGCTTCTAACAGGGAGTTGGATAAAGAATTACGAACAAAGCCTGATGAGGCTAGAGAAGAAGCGATAGGTGCTGAACTTATCCGACGCATACGTGCTGGAGCGCAAGTAAAAGAAGTCCCAGTACCAGTCGATGTTATCCGAATGAGTGACGCTCAACTGTCTGAAAATTTAACGGCGGCATTAGACAAGGGTGATAAAGTTCGGGCCAATCAAATCGCTTACGAGGCTTTTGCCAGAAACGATCCAAAAGCAAAACCAATAATCTCGTTCGACGCACCGCGCATAACAGAATTTCTTGAAGCTGAAGATTTGCAAACACGGGGCGCAATGGACAACGACGGTGTTCCGACGCACGCACCAGAACCAATACGAGAAGTTGTGCGTCGAATAACACACCGCGATCCCGACACACAACGTGTGGCCAGAGGACTTATGCACCGCCTGATGCTGATAGCTGATGACATCGTTGAAGCTGATAGAAACCTAGAAATAAATTCTGGCGGCTTCAACCCACTACGAACAAAGCTTCGAGCATTGGGCCGATCCCTCACAGGCAACGGTAAACAACGAATGCTTACACCACGGGAGACTGTAGAAGGCCTAATCGAACTTGACTTCAAAGCACGTCCGCTTGATGGCGATGACATTGATTCGGTCCTTACGGAATACGATAGATTTCCTGATGATCCTGTTAGAAAGCGTATTGAGGCAGAAAATGGAACTGACCTTGATTATGATAATGAAAGTGGCTTGGCTCAAAAATGGTTCCAAGCCTACTTGGTAGATGTAATAGAAGGAAACAAAGGCGAACGTCCGTTCAACAATGCCAGCTACTCTCCTCTGAATGACGTCATTAAAGAACGTATAGAGGAAGTAGCATATCTTTCTAACGGTATGATGGGCAACAAGGCAATCAAAGACTATGCCTCTCGCCTAACACTTTATGGTGACATGTTTAAAAACATTGAAACGCCAGTCAGCGAAGCCAGATTAGCGAAGGAACTAAATTTTGTTGAGGGTGGTCTAGGCGAAAGCATGGGCAAATCTGTACCTTATTTCCACAGCACACCAAACCGAAGGGTGTTCGATAACCGAGATTTTATTTGGGAATATTCGGGACCACAATCTCGGCTCGGCCCAGGCATCTATATTTCGCAAAGTCCCGAAGTTACCGATGCAATGTATGCCAACCGTCCAACTGCGGGAGCGATGCAAGCGATGGTCCGAAACGCTGACCTTGATTTCGTCGCAGAACAAGATGCTTTGATTGCTATTGATCGTTTAATAGAATTGAGGAGCAGGGAAACCGACCTGATTGAGGCGAAAGCTAGTCCGAATGAAGTAGAAAGCGGTCCTATAGCAATGTTTCGGGCTGTTGCAGATAAAGACGAGACGCTTTTAGAACAGGTTCAAGACCAGATCGCAGAAACCGAAAGGGAGTTAGCAGAAGTAGGAGTTGTTCCAGAACCTGGAACTGTAGAGGTACGGATACGAGCGCGTAATCCATTTGATCTTCGTGCTGGGATTAAATTAGGTCAATATGATCCCGACATGAATGCTGTTTTAGACTTCATCGACAACTTTGACCTACAAGAAAGGAGCGGTTTGAGCCTTAGAGATTTTGTGAACGGTGAAATAGAAAGAACAGGAAGTATTGATGCAGAAAGGTTTCATACTTTAGCTGCAATATCATTAACACCCGATGGAGAAAGTGTGAACGTCGGCAAGGTAGACTTTAACAATATTGTAAAAGAGCTTGGCTTCGACAGTCTGCGTTTCATTGAATACAACAGGATTGGCGACAACAGAGAGATGACAGAATACGAAGCTCTTGTGATGTTTGATCGAAGCAACGTTAAGTCTCCCGACGCAGAAGAGTTCAATCCAGACAGCGACTATCACTTCAAGGCACCGCGAACAACCAAGCCTCTTGGCAAAGCAGTTAGCACAATCATAGATGATCCAGATGCAACGCCAGCCAATCAAGCGCAGTTCTACACAGACATTGATGATCTAGGTGCAGAGAGCGAAATCATTGATGTAATGAAAAAGATGGCGAAGCTACAGCAATTCAACGATGCTGACTGGCGTGCGCTTTCTAAGTACAATCCATTGCGCTTCTTACAGGACAACGCACGCAAACTTCGCTACCACGGGATGCACTACCTTGGTGACTGGGCCAAACCGATTGACGGTACAGGATACCACGAACGTCAAATGTCAGAGTTTGCGCGTAAGGTCATGCCTATCTTTCAACTAATGTATAAGACCGCTGGCGAAGACAGTGCAACAGGGGCAGTCAAAAGATGGGGGCGAAACACAAAGTTTTGGGGCGATGGCATACAGCCAGAAAGCTACAAAAAAGTAGTTAAAGCCCTACGTCGACAAAGCCAAGACAACTTTGCAAACCTCAATGAGGAAGAACGCAATCTCGCTACTGCCTTGCGAACTCGGTTTGACCAGGAGTTGCAGTCAATGAGGGAAGCTGGGATACGGATTGGTGAAATACCTAATAATTATTTCCCTCAAATTTGGAACACTGAAAAAATTCAAGCCAACTTTGAGGAGTTTAAAAAGGCTCTCACTGGTTACTTGACAAGGGAGCAGCGACTGCGCGGTGATCCAGAAGACACCAGAGATTTAAGGTCGCTAGAAGATATAGCTGACCATATGGCAAATACGCTTATTGATGAGGATGGTGTTTACTTGCCTCACCAAGGCTCCAAGTATGCTAGATCGGGCGGTAAGTCGGATGCTGAATACATGCGCTTGATACGTCTGACCGACACAGATGCAAACGGCAAACTTCTCTACGGAGACATCCTAAACTTTATGGAGAAGAAAGGTTATCTGGCAGATGACTTGCAAAGTATCACATCCAAATACTTCGAGGGAACCACTCGACGCCTAGAGATGCAAGAGAAGTTCGGCACAAATAATCACGGCTTCTACGATTATCTACAGGTCAGACAGAACGGTGCGCGAGACGCCATCAAACTTTTATCGACAGACAAAATAGTTACCAGTACACGATTGGCACAAAAAGAATTTGGATACGGCGTCGAACCGCGAACAATCCGTATCCCAGAGATGCGTGCTATGCGTACAGATGAAGCCGTGCAAGCCATCGAAGTCGCTGAAGCCCTCATTGCAAAAGGGCAAGGTCCAGTTTCTGTGGCTGCGTACCTAAACAGGCTGCGTCCAAATGGCAGTCGCGCTTACAAAAAGCGCGTCGACGCTATTGCAAACGGATTATTTGAAAACAAAAAATTTGGCTCACTTGATCGACGCAGTTTTGGCGATCAAGACCCGATCAAGTTTGCCGACACATACATGTCTACATTAATGGGAAGACCTACGTCGGACAGCGTTTATTACAATAGCCACAGGAACGCCAGTAAGTTTTTGCGAACATTTAGTTCGGTAACACTGCTCGGCTGGACAACATTAACCAGTATCACCGACATCTCTCTCCCCTTCTTGAGAGGCGCGGGTATTCGAGACAGTTACAATGCAATGCGTAACTTCGCTAGTGGAGAAGACGGTGCAGAATACAGAGCCGCGCTTCGAAGCATTGGTGCGTCTATGGAAAACCTTGCTCATCAGAGAATGGCGATGCTTTACGGTGGATCAGGCAGCAAACTCAGCAACGCATTTTTCAATGCCACTTTGTTGACGCCTTGGACAAACCTCAACCGCGAAGTGGCAACGGCCACAGGTTACGAGATGTTGAAAGCTACACAAAAAATAGCGCAGAAACATTACAAACCAGGTCAAGTATCGCAATCAGCGAAGTACCGTCGAGCAAAAAGAAAGCTTGAGCAGTTTGGGTTAGGCGAATACGCACACAATGACAAGTCATTTGAAGATGTAGCTCTACTGTATGACGACGCAAGATTGCGTACAGCGTTACATCGTTTTGCGAATGAAAGCATATTCACGCCGTCAAAAACAGACCTCCCTCTATGGAGCCAAGACAATAATTCGCCTTGGGGTGCGGTGCTTTTCCAACTTAAGAGTTACCCTCTTATGTTCCAGCGTTTAGCGGCTCACACATTCAAAGAAGCATATAGATACTTTGATCCGCGTAACACTCCTGGCAGTGGACGAACCGCACACGATGGCGACATCAAACCCTTACTCAATATGATCTTGATTGGTGTACCCTCTGGCTCTTTAGCGTTGGCAGCCAAAGACATTCTTCAAATGCGCGGTGGCGACGATGAAAGGAGTGCGGCTCTACGCGAACGGTCATTTAACAAGTTAGTCGAAGAAATGGGCTACGACGTCAGAGTGCATGGAAATCGAGATAAATTTTTGGGTTGGTTCATACAATCACTCGTCCATATGGGGGGCTTTGGACTCGTAGCGGACTTGCTGTATCAAGCTGGGATGCAAGATGAAAAAGGTTCTTATGGCGTAAACCGCATCATGGGGCTTGCTCTTGGCCCATCATTCGGAACGCTTCAAGCTGGCGCGACAATGTTCCAAGGCCTTAATCCGACAGAAGGATCAATAAGCAGACCAGCCGCTAGAGAAATTTCTCAGCGTGTGCCAGTTCTTGGCGGCGTCCGTAGTGGGCGAGAGTGGGCTGTCGACTTTTTAGCTGGCGAACCAAAGTCCAAAAAGAAGAAAGGACTAAAATCATCCGTAGGCAATAGCCTAAAATCTAAACTGTAAGGACGACAGGGTAGAGGAACTATGGAAGGTATAGGAATAGGAGATTACATAACGATTTTTTTCGGGGGTTTTGCAATACTCAGCGGCATAATCTTCGCGCTTATTCGCAATCATGTGATGCTACAGGAATGTGTCAAAAAGATTGAGACATTGTTTCAGCTAGTCAACAGCTTGAGAGACAAGAATAAGTGATTGTATTAAAGAGGGAGTTCGCCTCTCCCCATTTTAAGTGGCGTGAACTTGAGTGCAAATGTAAACGTATATGCGGTGTAGGAGGAAACAAAGCACGATGGATACAACCAGAAGCGATAGAAAAATTGGAGGTGATGCGTGACTTGCTCGGATTGCCAATGCGGATTAACAGCTCGGCACGCTGTCCGTTGCATAATGCACATGTTGGTGGCGCTCCTCTATCGACACACAGGTCTACAGAAAGTATGCCAACTCGTGCGTTCGACGTGGCTATCACTATGGACAAAGACCGTATCATTGAAGCGGCGGTTGAAGCTGGCTTTAACGGGATCGGAATAAACTATCGCACGTTTGTTCACGTAGACAATAGACCCCGTAGGGCTAGGTGGTAAGACATGGAAATACTTGGAACAGTTGTATCAGGGCTTTTCGGAAGCGCATTAGGGGGCGGTGGGATTGGCCTCATCGGGACAGTCGTCGGAAAAACCTTTGGCTGGCTGGAAGCAAAAGAAAAAAACAAAACCCTCTTGGCACAAAACGCTCACGAACTAGCTCTCGTCAAAGAACAAGCGAACATGAAACAGGCAGAGATGGAGAGCGAGTACATGATCGCTCAAATGACTGCCGACGCATCAATTCGCACAGCCGCCTACGACCATGATGCCAGCTATGGCGAGACACCTCGATGGTGTAGTGCCATACTCCGCTTAGTACGTCCGACGGTGACACTACTACTCATGGCAATGTCAGGATACATATACTGGAAAGCTTACGAGTTCGGAGACTGGACTACGACTAAGATGTTAGCAGAAGAGGTTGTGTTTATGACCTCGCTGGCGATCACCTTCTGGTTCGGATCACGCCCTGCTAATCGTAGATGATTACCGTTTTTGATTAAGGTACATACAAGTCAAAACCCAGCCCGTTAGCCAATCATCGCCTCTTTTGCGACATTCTTTAAGCATCCAAGCATAAACTTCGATGAAATTATCATCTAATTCTTGTGACTTTTTATTCATTGTTTACCTCTTCAATGGCTTGGTCGTAAAAAAATTTTCATGCTCTGGATGATAGTGCTTAAACAGGCGAGTATAGTAAGCAATATAATCGTTAGAGATTTTAAATTTATCTCCCTTTGTCTGTATTGCATAATTCCATCGCATCTGATTTATCACCAGCCAAGCCGACGATTTCTTGACGCCCTTTTTTATTAGCTCAAATGTCAAGTGTTCAAACTCTTTATATATGTGGGGGTTCAGCTTGTGCCAGTCCCACCACTTGGCTTTGATGTCGCCGTCCTCAGATGCCTTTAGCAAAGCTCGTCAACCCTGGTTTGATCTTTTCGAGATAGCCGAAAAGAATAGGTTCGTCGGATACAGTGCCATCTATCCAGACAACGTCGGCATGTGTGCCGTTCGTCGCGCTGATGTACCCTTCCTTAATACCATCCATCGAGCGAACGTGGTCGCCCGTCTTGAGCCTTGTCATTTTTTAATCCTTCCTGTGGTCTATCGTCTTTAATGACCTTGTGGTGTTTCCCATCGAGAATGATTGCAATACAGGCCATCGCATGGCCTAGGTGTGAACAGCCGCTGTCTTTATCTTTTTCCTCTCCATCCCACCAAGCGGTCAGGTGTCTCAAACAAGCATCGTAATATACAGACATGCTTATGTTTTCTTTTCGCCAGTTATAGGCACCGTATTTGTCAGCACCATTCGTCATAGCTTTTGCAGTGTGTCGAATTGCTTCTGTCGGCACCAAGCCCATGCGCGTCTTCTTCATGCCAAACGCTGTCTTCGGATTTTTGTCTGGCAAACTCATTGTTTTCCCTTCATTTCCCCTTCAGCCATCTTAATTATTTCTTGTTTTCTTTGACTGATTTCGTCTGACTTCTTTTTCTTTTCCGATAAGCTTCCGCGTACCGTCCTTGCTTCTTTTGAAAGAGCTATCCACTTGCTCCATACACGTCCTCTGCCACACCTAATGACGACGTCAGGTGGTTTACCCAACGGCCCCCATGCTTCTATGTCTCGACGCACACTCATGTCTTTGACTTCGGATGGTAAACCTCGTAATCAGAACACACTTCGCGTGCAGTGCGGTCATGGTACGTGCAGTACCAGATGTCGCTTTCATTAGCCTCTGCATGTTTACAAGATGAACAAAATATATTTGGTTTTTTATCGCCCCAGCACACGTCGAACTTGAAGCAGGTACTGCCCCTTCCCTTGCATCTCCAATCGGTTTCGTCGGCCGCTATTTTTCTGGCCTCGTTTGTCATGGCGATTTGTATTCGCGCATGTTGACTGGCGTAAAAAGTGCTATCGAAAGGAACAAGTTCCGACGCATACTTGCTGTTGTTTTTGTTGTAACAAACAAACAAACTCTTGGTGATTTCAGCCAAGCCCATCATTAGCTGGACTTGACCGTAGTAAGATGGGTGTGAAATCCGCACCCCCTTACTTTGAAACTTTCTGTGACTTGCATCGTTCATGGATTTGAGTTCGAGCAATGCGACTTCGCCTCGTCTGCAACCTTCGAACCTTTCGTCTAATTCTATCTGCCCGTCAGCATGACCAATGACGTGTGTTCCGTAGTCGGTGTATTTCCATTGTCTCTTTGTATGCGGATCAACATCGTACACCGTGAACCCTGCCTTACGCAGATCACTAACTATCTGGTCTTCAATCCTGTTGCCCTCACGAAAAATCCTACTTAATTGTGGGGCTACGTCGTTGTCAGGATACCCTCTTAAACAGAACGCGAGGTAGGCATTGCAAGCATTGCCTATCCCCGATGCTCCTATGTATTGTCTAACGCCACCTCTTTTTACTTTAATATCGTCGATGGCTTCTGCGACAACGTCAGTCATTAAAATGGCGGTGGCTCATCAGGAACCAAGCCGTCTAAATTATCGTTCAAGGTAGGCGGTATCGGTGCGCCAGAACCATTGTCCATATGATCCTGTTCAATAATGATCACTGGTTGTTTATCAACCCCATTCTTCAGCGGACCATATGCCCCGAATCTTTTTGGTTCACATGCGTTGTCTACCTCTTTTCCCTGGTCATTCAGCCAAGTGTAAAACTTTTCGTTGCCTCGTTTAGGGTCTTTCTTTTTTGGGATTTCGTAAGTCACAGACATCTGCAAACCCTTGAGGTTTGCAACATCACCTGGCTTGTCAGGATTAGATAAGCCACCATTTTTACAAATCGACTTAAGTTTCTGCATTCCTTCTTTTACAAAGTCATCGTAATAATCATCCAACCCTTGTGGTCGGAACAAGACAAAACTTTCTCTCGCCCTGCCCCCAGTTTCATTCACCGTCCACTCAAGGTAGAGCCGCTTACAGCCATGCGCGTCATCCCTTATTTCTGCGGCAGTGACCGTTGAATTGTAGACACCTGGCTCGACTTTTATTCCTGATTGTCTAACATCCTCAACTCCACTTAAGTCTAATTTTGTAAAATCGAAACTCATTGTTTAGCTCCTTCTGTTTGTTTCGCGTGTTGTTCTCTTTGTTTTTGGATTGCGTCTACTTTTTGTTGCCATTGCTCGTCCGACATTTCTAGGTCATCGAACAAAGCTGTAATGTTGCCAGTGCGTGTTTCTGGTCGGATGCGTCGTCGACGCTTGCCAACGGTTAGTGGTTCCCGTGCTTTTGCTTTCCAGCCGTCCTGTTCACCAGCCATCACATGATGAACACTCATTAAATGAGAGTTGCCAGTCGCAGGGTCTGTCGCTGTTACAGGTTTTTTTGTTCCACCGAATACAAAGTCAAAAACTCCCATGACTTCATTCTGTGTACTCACACCGCCACAAGCTGGACCGTAGTGAGTAGCACCGTTTTCGTCATTGTTTGTCTGTCGCAAAGCTGTGACCAAGACATGGAGAGGCAAGTCTCGAATTTGTTTAACTAATCCAAGAGTTGCATTTTTTATGTCGCCCCACATCACAGGGTTTGGTTTGTTCCCATGCTCTTTGCGAACCTCATCTCGGATCAGAGAACTCGCTTCGGTGAGGCTGTCTAAAACGATACACTTGTAATCAATCTTTTGGAAATCGTCCGACAGTATCCAGTCTTGGAGATCGTGGAGTCTTGATGTGTTTGGTTTCGGTTCATCCTTGTAGCTTGAAAATGTAACGTAATCCATGTCGTGGTTCGAAATCGAATTAAGTCCAGCCTCGCCCGAAAGTATCAAGGTCTTGCCGTACTTCTTCTCCATGAAGACGGCTTGCGTCGTCTTACCCCAGCCAGCATCAGCATAAAGAAGTGTCTTCAACGCAGTTTTGACCTCACTGCCAGAAGTTTTTTTTATGGTAGGTGGCTGCATTTACTCCTCCACTCTTACTTGCATAGGACCAGGCTTACGTGTAAGCGCAGGGAACAGCGTTTTTTGCGTGTCCTCTGGCAACGCTTCAAAGTCTCTCTTATTGATTTGAAGCTTCTTAGTCACGTAGTCGGGTAGAGGGTCATGCTCTCCAAAAATCTGTAAGAGCATTTCGTGGTTCCAGTCGTTCCTAGATGGACGACTTACCACAACTTTTTTTGGGCCTATCATTCGTTCCACGTCACCGATTTCTTGGGGAATGATGTCGGTAATATCTTCTTTTATATTACCTGCCTTTTCTTTTAGTTCTTTGATTTTTCCCTCGACAGCAAGAAGTTCCTTGGCTTTTTCGAGGAGTTTGTGATCTTCTGGCGTGATGCCAGTGTCCCAGACACTCATGGTTTTCTCCTTTTTAAAATGTCGCCATGACGGTTCAACAACTGGTTTAGCATCTTTACACAACTTTGTCTAGCCTTATGGATAAAAAGATGTTATGTCTTGAAAAAACTTTTGGGACACCACAAATCGATGGAGAAAAAAATTAATTACCAGCAAATGATCGCTGACTGCGGCAAGCCAGAGGCTGTCGCACAGCAAATAAATGTGCATTTCACAAGTGTCTACAGGTGGCTGCGGGGCGAACGTGTTCCATCTGTAAAGGTGATAGAGAAGCTGATCACACAATTCGACATAGACATAAACGACTATATCAACACTGGAGTAATCGATGGAACACAGGGAGAGGATAAGACAAGCTCTCTATGAGTATGTCATTGAATGGGGGTGGTCAGTAGTTCCTATCAAGCACGGTGCGAAACATCCTTGGGTAAAATGGAAGCAATACCAAACCCGACAGCCTACCGAAGAAGAGATCAATGACTGGTGCGACAACGGAGCAGTAAGCGAAAACGGCCATGTGCTAAAAGACTTCGACATCTGTCTAGTCACTGGCGCTTTGAGCGGTGTAGTTGTTGTTGACTGCGACAGTGAAGAAGCTGTGAACGAAGCCAGACGACTTGGTCTTACATCCAATGTGAGCGTGAACACTCGTAAGGGTCAGCATTTTTATTGGTCGCATCATGGCGATGCTGAATATAAAAATAAAGTTGGCGGTCACACGAAAGCGAATGACGTTACCTGGCCTAAAGTTCTTGGCCTAGATTTTCGCGGCGACAAGGGCATTGCCGTGTTGCCGCCATCACGTCACAAGGATGGCAACTACACATGGAACGTTCCTTACGATGAACTGGATGAAGCCAAGTACAAGTGGAATAATAGGACGTTTCTCACCGACGTAAAAAATTTGAATGAAGACGTACTGCAAGACTTGATCGTCGGACAACTCCCCGACCTGACAGATGTTGGCGAAGATGTATATGTGCCGTCGTCTGTCGAGGATGACATAATAGCTGACGGTGGGGTGGTGCGAGAAGGATCGCGCAACCATACACTGACGAGATACGTTGGCCAGCTACTCAACAATGGCACAACCCCGTCGGAACTGTATGGCGAAGCTGTTTCTTTCTGTGAAAAGTATATGCTAGAAGCCCTGCCCGATGATGAGATAGAGACGGTAGTTCAGTCTGTCATAGAAATGGACAGAACAAACAAGCCGTGGGCATATGACAAGGATGGAAACTTTCTGCATGTAGCTGACAGAAAAGAAGTTGCTCCCGTTCCGCGACAATCCCAGCCTCTGATCACACGAGATCAAGCCTCAAAGATTATCGAAGACGCTGGCGACGAACCGTATCTAATGTACCCTGCTATATCTCACCCTAGCATCATGCAGTGCTATGGCTTCTCTGGCCACGGCAAATCACTGTTCCTTGGCCACTTATTGTATGGCCTCGCTACTGGCAACGATTTCGCATCATATGAGTGCATGAGAAAAGGCAGAGTGCTTTACCTCGATTTCGAAAACGGTCTTGTTGAAATCGCCGACAGACTTAATAACTTTTATACAGCGTTCAACGAACCAGAAGATGACGAGGGCTTCGGCGTCTATACGCCTTCGCACAAGAACTCAACGATGATTGATCTGCGCTCGGACGAAGGTCTACAGGAACTCATCGAAAATGCGAAAACTCATCGAGCAGACGTCATTGTCATAGACACAATCAGAACGGCTTTCAGTGGCTTTGATGAAAATCGTCAGCAAGACTGGTCGCGTGTCAACAATGTAATGCTGTATCTGCGTAACGAAGGTTACTCTGTAGTGGGTGTGCATCACGCGAACAAACCACAAGTACAGGGCAGCGGCATGAACCAAGGAGCAGAGGCTGGATCGACAAACCAGTTGACAGTGTTAGAAACACAGATGCGGGTAACACAGATATTCCCTGACAGCCAAGACGGTATGCAGAGGGCAGAAGAGGTGCGCGGTGTGGTAGACGCAAATGGCTACCAAAGAATACAGGAGATGAAAGCATTAGCTGAAGGTAGTAAAGGTGTCCTACGGATCAAGACTGCAATAAGGGTGTCGTATGGCAAGGTCCGACGCATGACTGACGCACACAAGACTACTTACATTGGCTTTGCTGAAGACGCAGACGGTCAGCCGGTAACTATCTCGACGCGCCCAATTCGTCATCGCATCAAGTGGCAGTTGGAGAATGGCCACAGCCTGGAGTACCTGGCTGACTTCCATAACGTCGGAGTGCGAACAATCAAAAATTGGCTGAAGGTTAGCTGATAAAAAAACCCCCCTGCGTGGAACAAGGGGGTTTAATATCAACAAAGGAGTGTCGTAAAGAAGTAAATGTCAAATCTTCTTCAGCTTTAATTAAATTAAATTAATTAAGTTTAACTTAGTTGCTTTTAAGCGCGGTGCGAAGCACCAAAGCGACTTAACCCAAAGCAATTCAATTTAATTTAATTAATAAGATGCCAGAAAAAAAGGGTCTGTCAAGGAAAAAGTTTAGTAATGTTGCTAAACGTTGCTAAACGTGATATATATGTCACACTATATCTTGTATGTGGAGATGTATATGCCAGCACATCCTGTGGTTAAGGCAGACGTTGATTGGTTGCGACGAGAGTTTAAAGCACAAAACCTAACATTAAAACAGATGGCATCGCACGTCGGCTGTTGCGTCGATACACTCAAGCGCATCTTAAATCGGGAGAACATAGCGGTATACAGCGCGGCGAAGTATCAAGCGTCGACGGCAAAAAACAACGGGTTTTGGAACCGAGCTTGTATGATGTGCGGATCAAAAAAGAAACGACCTCGCAACCAATATATCTGCACACCATGTAAAGAAGCACAAGCAGACGACACCCCGTATGACTGGTACTAAACGCCTATCTGGCAAATCCCTTAAGAGAAAGGGGGATGCGTTCGAGCGCGAAGTCGCGCAGTGGTTCAACGATAAATTGTTTGATGGTAATGAAAGAGTTAGCCGCGCCCCTCTGTCAGGGGGCGGCAACGGAATAGGTGGAGCCGACCTAAACGGACTTCCGTTGGTCTACCCAGAACTGAAGCGCACCGAGAAGCACAACCCCCGAACCGCTTTGGAACAAGCGGAGCGATCAAAAGAAAGAAAGCAATGTCCCGACGCTGTCGTGGTGATCAATAGAAAGTCCCAGGAAAAACTTCCCGACGCAGTTGTATCAATGCGACTGCATGACTTTACCGACATGCTGGAAATAGTTTATCGTTGGCACGGCTACATTCAAACCTTAGAGCTGGATCAAATCCCTGACGACGATAATCAGATGTCCTTTTTGTCAGACGCCTAACGCTCCGACGCATTATTTGCATGGTCATTTGGCATGTGTGATATGCCGAAAGAACATCGATGAATGCTGTTCTGGGACGACGTGCGAGGCATTGCCCGACAGTATGTCGGAATGGAAAACGAACCAGATGAGCTAAGACTTCAAGTTCTCTTGAACCGTGCGGCTGAGAAGGGCGCGAAGGAAGCCCTTCGTCAAATCGGATTGTCTGATGAGGATGCTGGTCAAGACATTCACGACCTGCGAACCCTCATCAACGACTGGCGGTCCTGTAAACGCACGGTGTTTCAGACGATGCTGAAGGCCACCACACTTGCCGTCCTCTCGTTTATAGCGGCGGCAGTGTGGATGAAATTTGGTGCCGACTAAAATCTGCAAAACCTGCAACCAAGAAAAGGCCGTCGAGAATTTCCGCTGGACAAGTAAAAGATGGCGCTGCAACGAATGCAACGTGTGTTTCCGCAAGCGGTATCGTGCCTACAACAAGCTCCCGAAGACCCGTGTTCGACACATGGTTCACGATATGAATAAATCAGCACGCAAACGAAAGTTCGACTGCGATATTACAGAAGCTGATGTGTTTCGCATGTATGAAGATCAAAATGGAAAGTGTGCGCTCACGGGGTTCGATATGACCCTTGGCTCCAGCGATGATCTAATTGAAAAGCGATACGCCGCTTCTTGTGACCGTATCGACAACGAGCGCGGATATACGGCTGACAACGTCTGGCTCGTCACCGCACGCGCAAACTCAATTAAATCTGATATGACGCTCGACGAAATTTTTGAGTGGTGTCAGGCTGTCACAAGGCATTTAAGTGACACGCAACTCCCGACAACGAAGTTGTCTTGAGCAAAAATATGATAACTCAAGATTTAAAAAAACCCCCTTGCACTTTCTGTGCTGGGGGGTTAAAGAAAAAAATATCCTTTACGAAATGTGGTGTTTCCGAGGGATGGGAGAGAGCTTCAGTCTAACGACTTTAGCTCTCTTTGCTTTTCTTCTTTTCTTGTCAAGAGGTAGTCTTCGGCTATCTCTCTTTTTGGTCCAGGCGGTAGATTTAATTTATCGATCAACTTATCCATCAACCTGATCTCTGCTCTCAGTGCCATTCGGAAGGTATAGTCTTGGGTTTCCGCAATGACGTCGTCACTTACTCTATTATAGATGTCTTCATAAATTTCTATCACCCCCTTTCAGAACCAAACACTAGCAAGACTGCTAGTATTTGTGAATTGCAGATTTTGCAAGGGCGTTGCAAATTTTGCAACTCCCCGATTACTGCACTAATTCGAGTCTGTTCTCCTCGCGGTAGTCGGGGTGCATGTGAGCTGTTTCTGGCCAATCGTGATTGTCAAGCACAGCTTCAATGATTCCCCACGGATGATCGAATCGATCTTCCCATTGTACCCGAAGCGCGTCTGCCGTAGACGTGCGATCCTTCCAAGCCCTCGCAACCCAGAGCGCACGCTTGAGCATCACGAGCCGTACAAAGGAGTGTCGACCTTTGGCACTCAGGTAATACTGCCACTGGCTCTGCTCGTCACCCTCAATCATGCGTACTTTTTCATACAGCCTGTCGTCGCCGCTCGTGTTGTCTTCTAATTGCTGGCGCATGGTGCGTTCACTCGCACCTGGAAAGTTTCCAACGATGCCCAGATTTGGGCCGAGCAAACCCCTTTGCCTCCACAATGCACCCTTGTCATTCTTCAGCACCGCCTCGTGAGTACCGACGGCTATGGCGGCACTCATCACAGCCCACGGCGTCACGGGGGATAGTTGAACCCACGGCATTGCCATCTGATAACGGCGCTCGATCAGAATGTTGTGAGCCTCGTTCGCCAGCCACATAGTACGGTATGTACGAATTAGCGTCGGCACAATCCCGTCTTCGTACACGCACGTTGGGGATGAATAATTGTTGTCAGTCCAGTAGACAGTACGCCAAGGGTACACGTTCTTGGGGATGACGTACCGTTCTTCCATACACCTGTCGATCTCTGATAAGATGTTTGGCAAATTGCCAATGACGTAATCCATGTTACGGTCGCTATTATTATTTGGCATCCTTAACTCCTTTCCACCGCAAGACAGCCATCGTCCTACGATAAAGTTAAATTAACAATATTTTTAAATTTTTACTGCGTTGCTAAATTGTCACGAACGTTGCTAAACGGTACATTAATCTTTATAATCATTGAAAAATAACTATCTGAAATCTTTACTCAAATTCACATGGCAATGTCTAATTTTTGTCATTGTCACAAAGTGACATGACAAAATGACACAACCTGGTTGGCTCTCTCCTTTCTCACATAGCATATACATGCTGGTTTACACTAACGACTGGACGTAAGCCGCCTTATCGTCATTGCTCAAATGAGCATATCTCATCGTTGTCTGTATATCCCTATGCCCCAAGATCACGGCTATCGCATCAAGCGGAACGTTCTTTTTCCTCAACCAACTGGCAAAGGTATGTCTCAGCGCATAGCAAGTAATGTGATCTGGCAGTTGCGCTAACTTCCTAGCTTTATTGAACGGGTAAAAACAAAAAGCCGGACTTTTAGCCCTTCCCTTTGGCGTACTCGTCGAGTAGTGACCCCCGTATCGTTTTACTACAGCGCCTTGCCTGTCGGTAAGAGAGTTTAACAGTGTATACACCTTCGGGTGCATTGGCACGTTACGTTTACGCCAGACCTCGCCACCCTTCTTACCCTTCTTGTGCTTCACAACAATCAGACTGTCTTCGACACGGTTCCTCAGATACACGTCATCCCACCGCAATCGAGCAAGCTCGACAGGACGAACACCTGTATAAGCAAGCAGAACGTATATCGGATGCTTGGCTGGCCATCTTTCTTCGACGACGTCCAAGAACCTTTCCGCTTCGTCGGGAGACAGATAGACGTCTTCCCGTGACTGCTCTTTTAACGGCACGTCTACCATTGGCACGCGATAGTGAGCTTCTGGCTTATACTCACGGCTCCACTTCTCGACGTAGTTCAGACAGCTACGAACTCTCCCCAAATAAACTCTGATAGAATTATTGCTTAACGGCTTATCGTTTTTGGTCTGCCAGTATGTGATCAGCGACTCCATGTCGGATACCTTGCGCGGTAAGCTGTTGTTCATAACACCGCTTATACAATCCTGCAGCGCGTTTCTCGAATTGTCACTTGTATTTGGGCTGTCAACATATACCTTCACAGCGTCTCGAATTTTCCAGTTTTGAAAGTTGCGCCAGTCTCCGACCTCATACACGACGGGTTCTGAAAAACTCTCATGTTTCTTCTTCCGCTCCTTTATCTCCTGTTGAATATGATAGGCTTCCGCAAGCGTCGGGTTTGCCTGTTCAATCCTATGTACTTCTTCCTGTCGAATTTTTTCTGCGGTGACAGGACAGTCAGTCTTCGTCGTTCGCTGGACCTTGACGCCTAAATGCTCTCCCCACAGGTAGAGCTTACCGCCTCTCTTCCTTAGATTAATCATGTGTGGTGTTTCCTTTTGGTGTATCAGTTGTTTGTGTAAAGATCATCGTTGATCTTATAATCGTCCTCGCTCCAGTTTTCGTGCCAATCGGGATTCAAGTTCGTATGCACATGATAGTCATCTGCATCCTTAACATCTAAGTTAGCTAAAGCTTCCTTAAACATTTCCGACGTCGTTGTTCTGTCACTCACACCTAGATTAGTCTTCTTCTTGATGTGGGCTTGAGTTCCCCTGATATGACCCTTCACTGTACTCTCACTGCACCGCAACCGCTGGCTTATCTCTTTGTTGCTGGCACCAGCCGTTACCATCTGCATGACTGCGTGCTGTTTTTTGGTTAGTTTGTAAATCCAAGACGTGTCATGCACGGTTGCCGACGCACCCGCAGGTACGCCGCTGGGCCGCTGCTCAAATAATTTGGCAAGCATTTCTACTTGGCCTTTCAGTGAAGCTACCTCTAGCTCCAGCGCATGAATGCGATCATTGTTTGTCATTGTGGTGTCCCCTGTGTGGTAAGATGTCACAGAAAATAGTGACAGCCTCAAGATAATATAAGTTTAGCCAAAGTGCAAGTAAGTTACAAACGAGTTTGCAGTCTCTTATCTTTTTTAGCAAACTCTACCATACCTTCCCGCCAATTTTTGTCCTTCATTGCTATAGCAATTCCATATGCTAACAACCCCCCTTCCTTCCCTGATTTAATATCGATGGCGGCACCACCTAGAGTGCCGTCGCCCATGATGACAATGATGGCACCGCCGTCCTGTATCTCCATCTTTGCCTCAAGCCCTGTCATAGTAATGCTTCTCCCTTTCCGTAAGACACTCCATGTGGATTTGTTTGGCCCCGTCGGAAAATGTCTCTTGCGTACCGTCTTCCCTAACTCCATGTAGAGGACAGCACATCTCTGGCTCAATTGCTGTACCAGCAACGAGAGGTAAACCACACCTGTCGCACGTCATGTTGTTACAGTCTTTACAAACACGATGGCCTTTCTCCTCTGGCTCTCCGCATATCCAACATGTCCCAGGTATTGGCTCAATAATATCGGGGATGAAAAAATCGCTACTCATACGGTGTCTCCTTTAATGATGGTAAATCCTCAAGTTCTAATACTCTGTCAGCATTAGTAATGCGGTTCTTCGGGGGCTTGAACATTACCTTTCGTGCGTTGTAGCTCCGATCAGGTGCAAGCCGTTCCTCTATCTTCGATAGAAGCTCTGCGTGGTGTTTCCGTTTTGTCATGCTATTTTTCTCCTTTCATTCTTAGCATTGAACCTTTCACCTAATAACATTCTTGCGAAGTCATCCATGACGGCAGTACCGAAGTCGTCGATGTTACGAACCACGACGTTGCGGTCACACCATTCACCGATGTAATCGGCACCGATCCCGATCCCTACTACCTCAATGTCTTTTGACCTCACATGGTTAATCGCTTCACTGCATAGAAGGTTGTTGTCGGGACCGCCATCAGTAACCAGCAACTGAATTTTCCTGTTGGTGTTACGTGGCAGCAGGCGTCGGTAGCTTTGATGTATGACCTCGTGCAGAGGCGTCGTTCCACAAGTGCCATTTACAATATTGCCTAGCGCACTGCGACAACGGGACAGCCTATCCTCAAAACCCTTTATACATATGTTGGTGATGGGCGTCCCTCTGGTGAAGCGTGTATTACCATCTTCACTTGCTTTCCTTACTGCCATCTTCAATGGCTCAGGATATATGTTAGCATCCCCCCCTGGCATAAAGATGATCTCGCACTCACCGCCAATGGCTTCCAAGGTTTTGCAAACAGCGGCGCTGGCAAGTATACACATTTGTAGATTTGCATAGTTCATAGAACTACTGCCGTCGATCACTATCTGTACCGACGTCGACACTTCCTGTGACGCTGTACGAATGCGATGTACGTTGCTGTTGCCCTGATATGCTTGAGTGAGCATACGTGCATCCAGTCTGCCTGTCTCATGGCCACCTTCCCAGCCTCTTAGATCGTGCGCTCCAAATGCTCGTTGTATCTTTCTTTGCATAACGCTTACGGTAGAGTTGTGACTTTTCATAACTTTTTGATATTCAGTGTCGGCCTTGTCTCCGAATACTTTCTCGGCAATATGCCAGTGATCTTCTTCCCAGTTGTTGCGGTCATAGATTTTGTCGTACTGTGTCGTGAACGGACGGTAGGTCATCTCTTGTTGTGGCTTCTTACCGCTACCGCCATCATCACCCTGCAACACCTTGGCAAGGTCGAGACTTGGAACATACACCTTTCCGTTGCCCGTCTTCTGGTCAGCTTCGGCCTTGTCTCCAGCTTTCATGCTGTCCTCTACCAGCTTGTCTTTCTCCTCTTGTGTGAGGTTATCCCAGTTATCCATGCGCTCTTCAATCGACTTAAGCTCAGACATCGTGTCGCTGTGATCATGCTCGAACATCTCGTCAACGATTTGTTGTGCAACCTTCATGCAGTCGGCAGTACATGTCACGCTGCGCACAAGATCGTACCATCCCTCAAGCTTGTGTCGTTGTTCTGGTGTAAGCATGTCGAGGCACCTGTCTCGGAACATGGGGTCGTAGCCTTTTTCCTGGCCGTCACGCCACTGGATGGCACACAGACCTATGTCCCACCACTCGAACTTGTCTTGATCCTTGTCGAGGAACGCACTGTATGAGTTCTGGTCGATAGTACGGTGTATGATTGACAGCATCTTATGACTGCCAGCAAACTCTTTCATCCACTCTCGCTCGATGAAGCAGTCTTCTACGACGTTGCACATCTCCGCTTTCTGTTCCTCACCGCTCTCACGCAAAAGGCCGACAGTCTTTGAGTACACGTCGAAGTCTGTATAGCGAATGTGTGCCGCCTCGTGATGATAGTAACCACGAGCGATGTTGACTTGATCAAGCGTCAACTCTACATCCTCTGGCAGTGAGGGGATTGTGATGGTCGAGCCGTTGGTAAATGCCCTGTTACCTATGAACACGACATCAACGTCGAGGTCGCCGCCTAAGACCTTTGCTCCTGTAGTGATGGCTCTTTCGAATTTATCCTTTGAGAACTTCGACATTTCTTTTTCTCCTTTGGCTGATAGTCAGTCTTCAATTCCATGAACTTTGCTGTCCGCAACTTACGCTGGCACTTGGATGTTTCGTCCCACACGTAGGTCCACTTGTACTCGACGCGCACCCACGCCCAGCGATGACCGCTTCCTATCTGCGGCAGTTCGTCCTTCAGATGGAAATGTACGTATTGCCACTTGCTCATTTGATATGGCTTTCAACAAACTCATTGATCTGCATGACGTCGACATCACTTGCCTTGTTGACGACTGCATACTTGAGTGCGGTCTTACACTGTGTACCTGTCTCGCCTGTCACTTGCATGAAGTGTGCGGCAGTACACAAACCACGAGGCGACACCGTGGTCAGGATGCGCCCGTCCATGAAAGCTTCCCGTATATTGTTGGCAATACGAACGAGTGCGTCGACTGTGATGGGGCTGACGCCAGGTACTTTCTCTCTGATAAGCTGTGCCTCTTGATGGAATGTCAGGTATGGCATTTCGATCCACATTTGAAACCTGTCGAGGAACGCTTGGCTCTGCACCCTTGCACCTTGGTACATGCCGTACTCATCGCCTTGACCACGAGTATTAGCTGTTGCAAAAATGTTACACCATTCGTGTCGGTGTACCATTCTACCGCCGTCCTCTGTGACACGCAGTGTACCGCCCTCTTCCAGCACTGGCTGTAAAGCATACAGCACGTCGGGCCGTGCGAAGTCCACCTCATCACACTGAATGATACACGCCTTGCCCATCACCCTTGGCAGTATACCGTCGACGAACTTCGACACAGTGATGCCGTCCTGTTCGATCAGTGTGTCACGTCCGATCAGGTCCAGTCGTGTGATCTCGCTGTCGAGGTTGAGGCGGTACGTCGGGAACTTGGTACGCGCACCGATCTGATTGACGAAGGATGACTTGCCTGTACCAGTATGGCCATACACCATCGTTGGCTTGTTGTACGTCATGCCGTACAGCGCAGGGGCAAGTGTGTCGGGATGGAACAGAAACTTCTCGTCGATCTCTGGCACGTCGGGATGAACCGCATCACCCCAGTCGATACATGGGATACGCAGTTCGAAGATGCCGTCACCTGGAAACTTGTGATCAGGATCATCGTAACGTTTCTTGCGCTCCTCTTCTGGCAAGAACAGTTCCCATGCTGGCTGAGTAGTGAACGTCATGGGTTCCGCGTCGTTGTCGACTTGCCTTGGCGTTGACACAGTAGGCGCAGACAGTGCCTGTCGGAGCCGGTCAATCTCTTTGTCCTTTTCTTGCTGGTCTTGTTCACGGGAAGCAATGGTCGTTTCTAACGAGGCGATCTTGGCTTCGTAATTTCCCAAGCTCGTTTCTATCGTTTCGTCTCGCCCCGTTGCTTCCTTGTAAAGAGCGTTCAGCCCAGCCGAGAGTTCTTTCTTGATTGTGATTTTGTCATCGAACAGTTGGTCATAAGCTTCTTGTACACGTTTGTTTCGGGATGGAACAGAAACTTCTCGTCGATCTCTTGTGGTTACGATCTCATAGTGACAATCAGTGTATGCAGGAAAGTGACCCTCATCTGCATTAAGACCTACAATGACGCCTGTCTTGCTTTCTGGGTCGGGCGTTCGTACATTCTCTTTACCCAACGCTTCGAAAAAACTTCTTAGGCTGTCAACCATGTCTGATTTTGTCATGTCCATTGGATGACCCTCGAACCTTACTGGGCCAGCAAGAAGATTTATCAAGGTGACGTTGGGCAGCGCATCAACAAGCTCACCCCACGTATAGTTGCGAATTGAGATTTTGTTGACATGTTTCGCTGGTTTTATAACGAAGAGCTTGGAATTGTGAATTGAGCTTTTGATGAACAAAACCATGTCTTTGTAATGTTCGTGACTTCTAAAGTTCCTTTGATCCATGATGCGCTTGCATAGTTGTCGCAAGATTGTGCGCTTGTCGTTGTATGTGCCGTTCTCTTCTTTAAGCACATGAATTACCGCGTCGAGACGTGCTTCTTCTACGACGTCTGTATGCTTACGATCAAGGTACTCTTTGTCGCACACAACATTGAACCATGTGGTTATAATGTCTTCTTCTGGAATTGGCAGTGATTTTGACATGCGGTGTCTCCTTATGTTGATAAAAAAAAAGGGAAGGTGGTGTGACACCTTCCCCACAGCATCAGCACCAAAAAGAAAAAAAAACTGATGCTGTTTTTTTCTGGCAATGAAAGGAACAAATTTTGCCAGACATAATTATCCCTAAAGGGATGTCTTAGTAGTAGCTTGGCCCCCACACAATGTACGCACTGAAAATTGTGCAGATTAAAAGCACAAAGCTTGTTCCTTCAAGCGTTGCGTACAGTTTGGGGAACTTTCTACTGAACTCTTCTTCGAGTTGTGTAAGCTTTTCCATGCGGTGTTTCCTTCTCTCAAGCTGGCTTGGGTTTTGGGATTAGGTAACAGCGTTGGTTGTACGCTGTCACCATCCCGCTCTCAATCCACGTATCAGGAAGCTTTGCAAGCATTGAATTTACATGCCTGTAACATTTAGCTGAACTCGACTGGCACTGCTCTAGCTGTGCTGATGGGATAACGATCCCGAAGAAGACTAATGTTATAAAGCCACAGTACATTACTAATCTCCCTTACGAAATGTGGTTTTGAAAGTTTAGCAGAGTTGCTAGTCGGTTGTCAAACTATTCATTCTCCTTTATGAATTGCAGTTCTTCTTCGTAACCTTCCTCTGTGTAGGCTTGCCAGTAGTCAGGTATGTGATCCCATGTTCCCGTGTCTATGCTGTAGCTCCAGTAGAAGTTATCGTCATTCTCCTTTTCTATTTCTCTCTTGGCTCGTTCGACTTCGAACTCGCTAAGTGTGGCGGCAAATTCTTCGGCAAGTGCTACCGCTCTTAGTTGGTGTTCATCACTGGGTGCGTCGATGGCAAGTTTCAAAGCACCAACCAAAGCTTGATAGTTATTTTCTATTTTACTCATCGTTTTTCTCCTTAAACATCCAAGCAACTTCCAGTGCTTCCTCTTCGAGGGTGACAGCTAGGTATCGCAACTCAAGTTGGTCAGTCCATTCCTCTAAAAGCTGACCTAGCGGAATAAACTCCGCAAAGTCGTCGTGAGACACAGCGTAAGTTTTCTCCCAGATGTCATCCTCATACTTGGGATCATAACCGCAGGCATAGGTGACAACAGGTTTGCCATCAGCCTTTTTCAAACCCTTGCCGTCACTGTTAGAGGCCGACATCAGGTAAATTCCGTCGTCCTTGACCAGCCACAGCCCCTGTTCATCCCCAGGGTATTCTTTGTCTTCCACAGGCTTATGGGTGTAAGGATGCACTGCGTCGTTGTTCCGCGCCCAGACCAGCAACCTTTCAAGGTCTGGCCCTTTAAAAGTTAATCGATTACTCATCGCTGTTCTCCAGTTCTCCGTTGTAGTCAGACGATTTTAAAATGCGAGTAAGGGAAGCAGTGTACGTGTCGTCTTCGTTCCACTTGTTTTCGTAGAACTGTTCCGCTTCTTTGAAATCTTCAAACACCTGCCAATGATCGTCATATCCTTCGCGTAAATCATGCGGCAGATTGTTGATAATCTCTTTGGTTGGGGGAAACGCGAACACTGCGATGCGTTCGCTTTCCTTATAAAGTGTTACTTCAGATGTCCAGACTACGATCCATTTTCTTTCGTCACTCATCGTCGTTCTCCTCGTCGTATCTTTCGATTTCTTCCGCGGTGATTAAATACCTCACATAATTCGTTGGCACATTGAAGTCTTCCTCGCCCCCCCACGTTTCTATGGCCTCGATGTCGAGCTTTCTAAAGTCCTTCGAGTTGACGTACACTCCTTCAAAATTTCCGGCATCTAAATGCAGTTTGATATTTATTCTACTCATCGTCGTTCTCCCTTTCTGATGCAGATGCCCACCCACCTCGGGTGAGCCATATTGTGTGTGTGTAACCCTCGCACCATTGATCCCATCCTTCTCGCCAGTCGGATGCGTCATATGGTGTCCATTCATCTGAACGATCTCGATTGATTTCGTGCAGAATGTTAGTGAGTGTCCAGTTGGACACATCACCAGACTCAAGGTCTTTAACTAACCAAGTCCTACTCATCGTTGTCCTCCACTAGTTCGATGTTGTATTTGTCTGCACAGCACTTCAGTAAGATCGTTAAGAAATGTCGTTTGTCACCAGTCAGTTCCTCGATGTACCCCATCTCCCAGAAGTATTGAATGGCGTCCATCACGTCTTTCTTTGTTGGCTTGCTCATGCTACTTTTCATCTGCGTTCTCCTTTCCCCAAAGTTTTAGTTCTTCTTTGTAGCCCTCTTCGTCGAAGGCTCTGACACTGTCAGGAATGTTCAGCCACCCTTCACAGCTGCCCTCTGCAATAAATTCCAATGCGAAATGTTCTATGAGAATATCTTTCGCCTCTTCTCTCACAGCCTGATAAGCTTCCTGATCTTGAAAACTATCAAGAGCCTCGTTCTGGAAATGGCAGTGTCCATCGTGAACTTCGTCCCAGTCCCCAAAATTTCCACCGCCAATAGGCTTTCTGTGGAGCAAGGTAAACTCAACATCTATTTGTATTTCTGCACCGTCATAGGTAAGCAGTTGTCTGCCAAGTTCGTAGAGCGACATTTCCTCAAAAGTGTCGCAAGTATCTTTGGTCAAATAATATTTGTTACTCATGCTACTTTCCTTTCTTCTTGTTGTTGTTCGTCCAGATATTGCTTTGCCTTGTTGGCAAGTCGAGCCGCCTCGAAGATGGCCTTGTTGTCCTTGCGAAGCAGTTTGAGCCACGACCCTATGTACTCGATGTGATCTTGACGCATCTCGTCTTCGACCACGCCAAGCTCGGCACATAGAAAAGCCGCACCTAGTTCTGCGATTAGCTCTTCGAAAGCATACTCATCTGACCTCATGTCAGTTGACATGTTTCGATTGAGCCGTGACTTGTGGCCAGTCCAGTGTGTCAACTCGTGTAACAGCGTCGAGTAGTACGCTGGTGTGTTACGGAAGTTCTTGACCGTTGGCATGGTGATTTTGTCACGCAGTGGATAGAACGCTGGTTGAGCCGACGTGCTTGTCTTGATGACTGCCCCAGTGTTTGCAATGTAAGTTTCGCAAACATCAACGAGGTCATTGTCATTGAGTTTCGTGACGTGACGTTTGTCTACACCGTCGACTTGGTCGATGTTGAACACAGAGTAAGTCTTCATTCGATTGAACGAACGAGTTTCTTCCTCACCGTCATCGTTTTCCTCAGTGATGGTCGTCGGTACGACAGCAACGATTGTAGCTGGCGACTTCTGACCACCCTGCACTTGGCCACCGCGACGTTTCCACGATTGGTATGTACCCCACTCGTTGGAACTGAAACCGTGACGTGCCGTTGCAAACAACAAGACTAGGATGTTGATGCCTTGGTACAGTCGGCCATCAGGGTTCACGGGTGAACCGGCTGTGACCCATGACTTTTTCCAGTCGCCTTTGAGATTTTCCAAACCGTCAATGATTTGGGCAGTGATTTTAGCTTGATCTTTATTTGACATAGTGGTGTTTCCTTTCTGGTTTTTGATGACTAAATATCCCTAAAGGGATGTCTTGAGTTTCTTTAGTTCGTCATGCGGTTCGATCCAGAAACCCTCTTCGTTGACCCAATAATCGGGACGTATGTTGAGTGTGTTCTTGCTGAGTGTGAATGACACACTGTCAACGTCTGCGTCGTGATTGGCAAACTCCTCAAAGCCTGGATCGTAGTCGACCATGGTTTCAAAGACATCATTCTCGCTTTCCAGCCACTCGATTAAGTCTTCCCTGTCTAGGTTTGCAGGGACAACAATGTCCAAGTGGTAGTATTGTATTCTCTCCACCTGTATCGTGGCGGTCTTGTATTGCTTAGTCATGGTGTTTCCTTTCTAGCTGTGGGTGTAACCGTCAGGCTCGATCCCCAGCCATGTGTTGTAAAATGGAACCATCAAACATGAACGATCCCCGATCATTCCCTGTACGGAGCCAAGGAACTCTCGATAACTTGGCTTCGCAAAGTGGTAAGGGGCGTCGTCATTCTTCTGGATGAATTTAAACGTTTGCTTGAGGGCAAGTCGTTGTGCCTGTGTAGCAAACAGGCCGTTTATGTAAGGCATGGTGTTTCCTTTCTAGTTGAGGTTTCCGATTTGAAAGATGCCGTCGTCGATACGCTTTTGTATCTCCGACTTACTTAACGACACGTCCAAGAAAATCTTGAGGTACTTGAGTGTCGTTGCACTGTAGTCCCAGTCATGGTCGAGCATGACCTGACCATCCCAACTACGGATGGCGATCATTGTCTTGTATGACTTGAACATCTCACCATTCTGGGTCGTTATGACCCATTGATTGGCGACTGGCTTGCCACTTCGTGGCGAACAAAGACTTCGTGTTTTCATGTGGCGTTTCCTTTCAGTAAATTTTGAACCGACAAATATCCCTAAAGGGATTTATCGTGTTCCGACTTAACTTTTATTGAGATTTCTAACATGCCTGGTGGAACTGCCAGCGCGATGAAGTCTTGAAGTGTCATGTCAGTGACTTCGTCAAAACTGGTGTCGCAGTCCGAACAGTGTTTTCTGTCTGCTCTTTCGTGTAACTGCGGTTTTTTGCAGTCGCAGAGCCAGTAATCTTCTACGAATTGACCACTTAAAAAACCGTCTTCGATCCACCATTCACCCAAGTTTTCGACGGTGACTGTGACATCACTAAAACTTTTAGTGATGTTGTATGATTTAGGCATCGTCGTTCTCCTCGTTGCATTTTGGACAATCCATCTGGTAGTAAGCTTCCATGCTGAAGCCGATTACGTCTGGATCAATACCTTCTTCCGTAAGTAAGGTATGTCTAATCATAGAAACGATAAAAGACTTCTGCTCTTCGTTGAACATATCGATTATGTTGTCCACTTTGTTCTCTACTTCACTCATTGTCGTTCTCCTTTCATGTTAATTGAGGGTCAGCCTCAAGGACTGCACCCCACTGGTTTGCCATTGCTTTTGCCATGCCGGGGAAAAACTTACTGCGTATCTTCCAGCGGTCCTCACCAGGCGAGGCGTTGTGAACGTCTTGTCGTGCCGTTGTACCGTCGACACTGCCAGTACGCTTGAGCAATGGTAGGTTGTCGGAAAGCCACAGCAACGTGGCTTTCTTTTGATTGTCGAAACTGTCCTCGCTTTCTGCGAAGTGCCAAGGTTGTACGTTCTGGCTGTGTGGCTTGAAGTTTCGTATGCGTTTCTTGGCGTGTTTATGCATGATCGGGTTCTCAACGCATCGGTACTTGACGTCGGCATTGAGAACGTCACTGAACAATGACGCCCCCTCATCGAGTTCTCGCCACATATCTTCCTTGGTCTTTCCCTTCGGTGGATTGTCGAGCCACCTCACACCAGAATTGCAAAGCCGTGTGCATGGTGGGTGCATCACAGCTAGGAAATCCCAGAGTCCCATCTTCAAGACGCTTCGCACGTCGTCTTGTATGTGTCGGTTAGTTGGTGTGTCGGCTGGCAGTATGTCACAAGACCACGCATTGTGACCGCGCTTCAAGAAAGCTTCGCGCACTGTACCGCTAGTCTCACACCCGATTAGTACATTAGCCATGCTGTACTCCTTTCAGTAAATTTTTGAAGTGACATAAATATCCCTAAAGGGATATGTCGATCAGTCGTAGCGGATACTGTACGGGTTGCCGCGCTCGTATGCTTCGGCTCCGTAGTCACGCTCCGAACATCTGAAGTCCTCTGCGACCTTACGACTAACACGATACACCGACGTTGGTCCTTCGGCCTGTGCAAACTCATCGTCCCTGAACTTGAGGTATTGCCAACCACAAGACGCACGACCAGCTGATGTCACACGGTAATGGTCGCAGTCAGTAGAATCGACGATGTAGTAGACAGGGAAAGGGTTCAGCATCATGGCAATGCGACGTGTCGTTCTCACAAACCTGTCGCGTTTTCTTTTGAGTGTCGAACCAATACGACTAGAAAAACTGATGCAGAAGATGGGTGTGTAGATCAGCCTAGCGGTGACGCCACCCCCTACGTTGAGTTTCCGAGTCCAAAACTTGTGGCCTAAAACAAATTCAAAATGATAGATGTTGATCATTGTGGTGTCTCCTTTGTTGCGCGTCGTTCTCTGCGCGTCGTTCTCTACGTTACACAGATAACAGTAAAAAAATAATTAAAAAAAACTCAACAAGTAGAAGCTCCATTAAGGAGCTTCCTTGTCGAAGGGACGATGCAAGACATCGTCGCCGTGAATTTTCTTGGCGACCTTTACGATAAGATCGTAAATTTCGGAGAACAGAAAGTATGCTGAAGCATAAATTCCGATAGCTGTCAGAAAAGCATAGATTGCTATCTCTAAGGTCATGGTGTTTCCTTTCTGGGGGACTTATAGCCCCCTCTGATGGTCGATAATCTTTTTGACAATTCTCTTGACCATAGGATGGTCAAGAGATTGACAAGACCAAAAGACAAGCTCCCGAAGGAGCTTGTCTAACTCAGTGAGGCTATTCTGCCTCAATGAGTGCTTCCAGCCTCTTAGTCAAAGTCTGAATAGACTTTCTGGCCCAAGACTTCTGTCTTTGGCCACATTTTGAACTACGGAGTTTTCCGTAGTTCATTGCCAAGGCCGCTTCGACTTTCTGTCTTTCAGACTTCTGAACCTTCGGTTTAGAAGTCTTTTTCGGCTTTGTTGTTGGTTCAACAACAATGATCTCGTCAACAATGTCTTCGACATTGTCAGAAGCCTTTGGCTTCAGACCTTCCAAAAATCCCTCTGGGATATTTGGCTGTTCGACAGCGGTATCTCTGATACCGAGGTCGGTTGGCTTTGCCAACCTGACTTGACTTGGGTTAAGAACCCAAGCTTTGTCACTAGTAGTGACAGTGTTGTCGGAGATTGGTTCAACTTGACGATAAGCATTATGTCTATTGACATAATACTTATTGTCTTCTTGTCCGACATTAAGCTTACGCTTATTGTCGAGTTGAACTTTTGAACCGTCCTTCTTAAGGACGATGACGAAAACTTCAGTTGTCTTAAGCATATCTTTGATCCTTTCTATGCTTTTCGGTTTGGCAAAATTGCCGTCTAAAAATCCCTAAAGGGATAAAAAAAGGCCTTCAGTCGAAGGCCTTCAAAGTGGTGTTGACTTCGTTGATAAGCCGTTTCCACGGCTTTAAGTCGGTGACTTTGCTATCGCAAAGTTGGAGAACCTTGCCGACAAGGTCGAAGCCGACTGGCAATCTCTTCTCTAAAGAGAAGAGATTTTCTAATAAGTAACAACGATAGTTGTTACTTATTATCTCGTTTAACGATCCATCGGATCGTTGAAGTGGCTCATTCTGAGCCAGACAAATCTCTATGTCAGAGTAAACTCTGACTTTTCTCTTAGCCATTGGTGTTTCCTTTCGATGGTTTTGGTTGCCGAAATATCCCTAAAGGGAAAGGAGAGCTAATAGCTCTCCTGAGGTGTTACTCTTCGAGTAAACAGTCGAAGTATTCGTATTCGACCTCTGGTCGACCTTCGTTCAAATGCCGTTCTCTGACTTCGTCAGATAACGTGTTCTCCACTAAGTAGTGGAGATCACTAGGCCAAACTCCAAAGTCGATAGACCTCTCATAGAGGTCTTGCCAGCTAATCTTTGCTTCAGCAAAGAGTTGCATTTCCGTAGCAAAGCTACGGTGTTCACATTTTCCTAGATGAACAAGTTCATCTACTAGCCAATTGATTTCATCAATTTCGATCTGTTCTAAAGCCATAGGCTTTCTCCTTTCGGTTGGTTTTGTTGCTGGAATATCCCTAAAGGGAAAGGAGAGCTAATAGCTCTCCTGATTTGGCCAAACTTTGGCCAAACCCTGGTAGTGACCTTCGATGACATCTTCGATGTCAGAAACCCAAAGATAGACATCTTTGGGATGAACCTGACCTTCGGTCAGCACTTCACAAAGCCTTACGGCTTTGTCGAAATCGAATTTTCCCTTTGCCCAATCCCTAAGGATTGTGAAGAGTCGTTCCCTTTGGGAACGAGATAACAAGAAATCGTTCTCGATTTCTTCGATTTCGTTGCTAAGAAGTTTCAGCAAATGAATGAAATTCATTTCGTTGTTCCTTTCGTCGATTTTCGATGCCGAAATATCCCTAAAGGGTTAAATTCGCTTTCATCGAAATTGGTTTGGCGAAGTTGCCGACGAAATATCCCTAAAGGGAACGGGACGACGGTATCTAAAGATACCGTTATCTTGTTGTTTATGAACAACAAGACACTTCAAAAAGCATCGTTGATAGCAACGCTATCACCGAAGCAAATCTCGAAAATTCGTTCTGACATCGTCAGAACGGTTAGTCGGCTCAACAATGACGTCGAAGACGTCTTGGATGGGAACAAAACCTGGACTAACGTCCAGTTCAATCTCTACAAAACCTTGTTAAACAAGGTTTGTCCTGACATTTCAGCTAGTTACGTTGAAACCCCCAAAGGGGGTTCTCAACGTTTATCTGGATTAACTAGAGAGGAACTAGAAGAAATGGTTCAAACAAGGAGGTCGAACATTTCCCAAGGAAATGTCGAAAACCTTGAGATACTGCCATCTTCAGCCAGTGTCATTGGTTCCAATGACAATTCTTAGAAGACAGAACATGTGTTCCTTCAGAACACATGGGGGGGGGCCGAGGGTCGAAGACCCCATTGCCCCCAGCGACGAGTGACCTCCCCTAGCGTGGCTGGGGTACTATCAAATTTTTGGAAGTGTTATGGGCAAAATAGTTGATCTCCACGTTCATAAAAACACAATTAAAAGGAAACAGCGCAAACTAGCGCGGCGTCAGCTAACAAGAACAGCCCAGTATGTTTCAAGACACACTACGGTTGATGGATTTGCCCTGGTTACTTTCTCAATAACAGAACAGGGGGGCGTAAAACATCAAGTTCATTACGATGTTCCCTCGCCTTCCTTCGCTTATGTGCTTCCGCAAATGGCACAGCAAGCTTTGCACGCAGCAATAATAGATAAGGAACCAGAAGATGAAAATTAGGAACAAAGAAGCGGAACGCATCAAGTCTGAATGCACCCCTAAAGAACTGGGCGAAGCGATGCAAGCTCTCGACTTGGAAAGCATGGACCCAGAGAACCGTGCCATAGCAATAAGAGAACGTATTGTAGAAGTAATGATGGCCACAACTACAGACCCAAGGGAACGTCGCAAAGAACTTTTCCAGAAAGCGGCATGGACTTATGGCCAACGCAGACGCGCTCACAGAAAATCTAATATAATAATATGAGTAGAAATCAGAACGCCCCGCAGACTGGTCCTATTGTTGAGGACATGTCTGATGCGGAACTTGCTGAACTGCTTCTACAGGTACGCGCCGCTGAAGAAGGGTTTGAAGGTTTTGTCCGTTTGATGCACCCCGAATGGGACATCCCTGACTACCAGCTTGAGTTCATAGACCTTTTAGACAAGCTGGAACGCCGAGAACTCTTCAACACCAAGGGAGAACCTGTTCACAATCTCCTAGTAAACATGCCCCCGCGCCACAACAAATCTACTTTGGCCACCAAACTGTTCCCTGCATACTGCATTGCACGCTCACCTCACATGAAAATACTTGTCTCCTCTGCTTCAAAAGACTTAGCGGAAAGCTTCGGAGCAGAAACCCGTGCCTATTTAACGCACCCATCTACAAAACTGGCCTATCCAGACAGCGGTATCAGCCCCAAGACAACCGCAAAGGCAGACTGGGTAACTCCCGAAAGCGGGCAATACCTTGCCCTTGGCCAATCGGGCAACACAATCGGAAGACCAGCCAACCTCCTGATCCTTGACGACCCTTATCCAAACCGCCAAGCCGCCGAAAGTCCAACCCAACGCAACGCGATCTGGTCTTTCTGGAACTCTGCACTCTGGCGTAGACGTGAACCCGACAAATTCAACCGCCATCCCATCACTATTGTCATACATACACGCTGGCACCCAGCCGACATAACAGGAACAATCCTAGACAGCCAAGATTTTGCCGACGGTTTCTGGCATCACGTCTTCTATACCGCTATATCTAAAAAGAAACGACGCGGCCGACTGCCCGAAGAACAAGCCTTGTGGCCAGCACGCTTTCCTATGGACTGGCTTAAACGCGAGGAGCGTGCCGACCCACGCGAGTTTGCATCCCAGTATCAGCAAAGACCCTACGTTGAAGGTGGAAACCTGATCCGAGGGCAGTGGTGGGGAAACTTCGACAATCAGCCCGACCAGCTTCCGCGCATGGCTCAAATCATAATCGGTGTCGACGGTGCTTTTAAAAAGACAGACCTCTCAGATTACTCTGTAGCCATCGTGGCTGGCCTCGCTCAAGACGGTGACATATATATATTAGATATAATGAGAGATCGTTTAGATTTCCCTGAGTTGAAACGCGCCCTCATACGCATCAACAACCAGTGGCGAGGACGCGGCCTCACCTCAATGTATATTGAGGATAAAGCCTCTGGCCAGCCAGCACTACAGGAACTGAAGCACCATAGCGGCCTTTCAGTCATTCCCTATAAAGTTGTATCTGATAAAGTCAGCCGCATCAGCGCAGTCACGCCCCTCATAGAAGGGGGCAGATGCCTGCTCCCTACCAACGCCCCCTGGCTAGAACCCTTTATCAAAGAATGCGAACAGTTTCCAAATGGTTCTTATGATGATCAGGTCGACGCACTTTCTATTGTCCTCGACGTTCTTGCCCGCACACCAATCGGAAACGCCGCCGACTTCTCAGTCGACCAGCTTGCAACTGAAGACAGCCTCTTAAAACAAATCCAATCCTATAGAGGCTACACAGATGACCCCTTCTCCAACGGCATAGACCGCCGCATTAAGAAGAATGTCTTCTCAGAGGAACTTTATTCCAACGCGCTTGGCGAATAGGGACGACAATCCACCTAAAAGAAAGACACTGACGCTATGGTAGAACTTACATCCCCCACTGCACAAGCACACATCCCAGATGACGGTATGATCGTTGACTTGTCTATGCACGCCAACAAGCTCATGGCCAATCAAGACATATCGATGGACTTGACCGATGAGCAGAACCACCGCCTCGTCGAGTACATTCGTGAAATCGAGCGCATGTCTTACTCACGCATCTCACGACGCTACGATCACTGGAAGTTAGCAGACCGCGCCCACGATGTTTACGTCAAGGCCGACGCAACTCGCTTCCGCGAAAAGGCCGTCATTGCAGATACACGCGCCATAGCAGACACAGTTCTCACTTACCTTATGGCAGCATTGGGTGGCCGCAATCCCATGTTCCAGTTAGAAGGACTGAACCGTAAGTCACGTAAAGCCGCGGCCATTCTCGAACAAGTGATGCACCAGCAAATGCGTCGAACGGCTGGTGAAGCACGTCTCGCACAGCACCTATTGGACTGCATAAGATATGGCTTCGCACCCACCAAAGTTACGTGGGACGCAAAGAGCAATACAAACAAGATCACAAACTTTGATCCACGTCGCGTCTTCCCCGATCCTCGCGTCCAGTGGGGAGACTGGGAGAACATGCAATACTGTGTGTTTACCAGCACAGCCAGTTACGACGCACTCGTACAGACTGGCCTCTATCCCAAACTGAAGTCAGACAAGAAGTACCGTTACAAGATGACGTCTGACCAGCAAGCGTGGGAAGCTCACCGCTGGCACGCAGAAGAAGGACGTGGCCTGTCGATTGATCCCCTGCAACCCAACGAAAGATCGACAGGCCGCTCAAACTCATCCTACTTCTCACTCGGAAATGCACGCATCATCGACGAGGCATGGGTTAAGTTAGCTGGATACCAGGTTGGTATGCCAAACATCGACGTAATTTGGCTCCTTATGACGGTTGTAGACGAAAGTCTCATCATAAGAATG